>Ga0302293_10000049_pt1 | contig 70108 bp, 62 predicted proteins | sample III_Fen_N2_2_FD_198758 | JGI IMG/M metagenome (GOLD analysis project Ga0302293, IMG submission 198758) | Peat permafrost microbial communities from Stordalen Mire near Abisko, Sweden - III_Fen_N2_2 | ecosystem: Environmental > Terrestrial > Soil > Wetlands > Permafrost | place: Sweden: Abisko...
TGAGTTTAAAGCAGTGCTTTTGTATAAGTACAAGCGATGGGATTTTTCAGCTACTTGGGTATATGCTACCGGGCGACCTTACACAGCGCCTTCCGGAGCTTATAGCATCACACTGCTTGATGGATCAACACAGGATTTCTTTACAGTAACCTCTAAAAACGGACTGCGTCTTCCGGATTATCACCGCTGTGATATTTCTGTCAATTACAAACTTCTTCATGGAGTAAAAGGTGATAAAAGACGAAGAGAGATCGGTTATGTCGGTTTTTCGGTTTTCAATCTCTACAACCGCACAAATACGTGGTACAAGCAATACTCTATTGAAGAAGGCCAGGTCATTGAAACCAATGTTAACTACCTCGGAATTACCCCAAATATTACGTTATCACTAAAACTTCGGTAATGAAACAAATTTTCTTTGTTGTTTTTTTGTGCCTGACACTTCTAGCTCAGGTCGCTTGTGAAAAGTCGGAACTTTCCGAATTCACCGATACTCCCATTATAGAAGCTTATCTTGAACCGGGCGATTATTTTGCGGTTAAAATCAGTCGGCAGATTCCCTTCGCTGAAAACGTCCAATACTCGGCTGATGACATTGATAATTTGACACTGTCTGTTACCTACAGCGGAGGTACTCATCTGCTAACTCCATTGGGAAATGGTGTGTATATCGATAGCTCAATTGTTGTTGCCGAAGGAGAAAATTACAGCGTTTCGTTTCAATTCAATTCGAAATTCGTTTCTGCGTATACCTATATTCCTTCGAAGCCTCAGAGCATGACCCAATCTGCCATCCAAATCGCAATTGAGAAAGTAGACAGTACTTCAGGTCCGCCAACGCTCACTTCAATGCCAGATCCAATTGAGATCAATTGGACAAATACGGATGGTTCGTATTATCTTATTTTGGTGGAGAACATTGAATCGAACCTTGAACCGATCCGAGACTTTGGTGACGATACTCCTCCTGGGAACCGGTTCCGAAAATCTCCTACAAACCTCGGTGTAGAGGAAATCCGAGCAATGGAATTTCAGTATTACGGCACACATCGAATTATCCTGTATCATGTACTTCCTGACTATGCCACATTATACGATAGCAATAGTACGAGTTCTCAGAATTTATCGAATCCTTCTACCAGTATTATCAATGGTTATGGGATTTTTACTGGATTAAATTCGGATACACTGTACGTAGAGGTAACGGAATAACCTGTTTTGGGAACGTCAAAGGCGGATTCCGTTTTAAAAGGAATAAACAATGCATTCTCTTGCCCATAAAGTGTGGCCGATTCGCTTATTTGGGGAACAATAAAAGTGTTGCGAGAGCGGCACTTTTTGGTTTTTGTATCACCCATAATTTGTTTTCTGCTAACTTTTCTCCTTTCTGTACGTCATATTTGTCAGGCTTTCAATTATTGTTGTTTTTGTGAAATAGTTGATCGTGAAAAAATGTTAATTTGGTTGCGTTAAATACACAAACACATTGCAAAGACTAGTAGGCATCTTTCTGTTGATTTGTTTCACCATGCCGGTTGCGGGTTCTTATCTGTGGCTTCGGTATGAGCGCAAGTTGATCAAACGGGAAGTAAAGACGTCTTTGTTGAAAGGCGTAGATAAGAAACACCTAGTGTTATTATCGTTTACCCTTGCCGAAGAAAAAACCTTACTGGAATGGGAGCACGAACGCGAATTCAGTTTCAAAGGGCAAAAATACGATGTAGTATCTCGTGAGAAAGTGGGCGAAAATAGTCGGTATTGGTGTTGGAAAGACGTCAAAGAATCTACGATAGATCGCAAAATAGCTGAACTCACCCAACAGGTGTGGGAAGAAGACGATGAAGAAAACAAACGTCACAAAACAGCAATAGAAACCGTTAAATCAATCCCCGAATTTGCTTCACCTGATTGGTGTTTTGAGCCACAATTCCCCCAAAATGACCAAGCTTTTTTTCGCTATTCGCGGAAATTAAGACCAATTATAGTCGCTTCGACAGCCCCACCTCCGGAAGTGTTTTGCTAAACTTTCTTCATTGATGCATCATGTGTTCATACACAGCATAGGTGTATTCAATAATTTATTCTAAACAGTTTAGTAAACGCTGGAAGACCAAGCTTTGTGTTCGTTAACTCCAACACGGGCTAGCTTGACACTTCCTGCACAATTTTTAATTCAATGAAACGAATACTTACATTCATCGTTGCGATGTGTTCCGTGTCTGCTTTTGCGCAAACGGTAACTTTCCTCAACGAAACCACCTTACAACCGATAGAAAAAGTAGCGGTTGTCATAGATCAAACATCTTATTTCACCGATGTAAAAGGTCAGTTGGAATTGTCTTCAATCAAAGGCAAAGCAATGGTCATTACTCATCCTGATTACCAACCGATCACTGTAACAATTGCCGATTTAAATGTCACCAATTACACTGTTTACTTAAAACAACAAGGTTTTTCAATGGAAGAAGTGGTTGTTTCTGCTAATCGCTTTGCGGAAAAACGCCGCGATGTTGCACAACAAATTGCTGTGATCAACTCCAACGAATTGAACCACATGAACCAATCTTCTACCGCCGATGTAATGTCGAACCAAGGAAATGTGTTCGTGCAAAAAAGCCAGTTAGGTGGCGGATCTCCCATCATTCGTGGTTTTGAAACCAACAAAGTATTGATGGTGGTTGACGGTGTGCGCATGAACAACGCTATTTATCGCGGTGGTCACTTGCAAAACATCGTTACGCTCGACAACGCTTCGTTTGATAAAGTAGAAGTATTGTTTGGTTCCGGTTCCGTAATTTACGGTTCAGATGCCTTGGGAGGTGTGATGCATTTTTATACTAAAAACCCGATATTGTCCAATAACGACAAATTATTGGTGAAAGCAAATGCATTTACCCGCTACCAATCGGCTGCAAACGGTTATACAGGTCACGTTGATGTGTCGGTAGGAAAACGCCGCTTCGGTTCATTAACTTCATTTACTTATTCCAAATTCGACGACTTAAAACAAGGTGCCAGTCGCAATCCGTTTTACCCGTCGTTTGGTGCACGCACTTTCTATGCTGAGCGCATCAACGGAGTCGATTCAATGATCATCAACAAAGACACGAATCTACAAGTTGGTTCGGGCTATACGCAGATCGATGTGATGCAAAAATTCGTATTCAAACAGTCGGATAAGGTACAACACGGTCTCAATTTCCAATATTCCACTTCTTCCGATATTCCTCGTTATGACCGTTTGACGGAAGTCTCTGGTGGTAAACCGAAATATGCCGAGTGGTACTACGGTCCGCAAAACCGTTTGCTCACAGCTTACAATCTGCAACTCACCAATAAAAATCTGTTCTACGACCAATTAAGAGTTACGGCTGCTTACCAAAACATCGAAGAAAGCAGAATTGACCGTCGTTTTAAGAAAAACATCCGCAATCACCGAGTTGAAAAACTCGATATTCTTTCATTGAATGTGGATGCCGAAAAAATGATCGGTAAACAAGAGTTGCGTTACGGAATCGAAGTAACAAATAACAGCGTCAATTCAACCGCATTTAAGGAAGATATCAGCGTAGATACTACCGGAGCATTGGATACACGTTATCCTGACGGTGGATCTACCATGCGCTCGATAGCTGCTTATGCGACTCATACTTGGGAGATTTCTGAGAAATTGATTTTGAATGATGGTATTCGCATAAGTAATGTGATGCTTGAGTCGAAGTTTGATGATAAAACCTTTTTCCCGTTTCCGTTTGATGGTGTGAAACAAAACAATACAGCCCTTAACGGAAGTCTTGGGTTGATCTACCTTCCTGGGTATGATTTCAGAATCATTGTATTGGGAAGCACCGGATTCCGTGCGCCGAATGTGGATGATATGACAAAAGTATTCGGTTCGGTTCCCGGAAATGTGATTGTTCCCAATCCTGATTTGAAACCGGAATATACCTACAACGGCGAAATCGGCATTGCGAAAACCTTCAACAAAAAAGTGACTGTATCCGTAAACGGGTATTACACCTTGTTGAAAAACGCGATTACCGTGCAACCTTCTACATTTGAAGGAAGCGATTCAATCATGTATGATGGTCAATTGAGTCAGGTTACCACTACCACTAATGCTGCCGAAGCTTATATCTACGGCCTGGAAGCAGGAGTTCGTGGAAACATTACCGATCAACTTTCCATCGTTTCAACCATCAATTATACTTACGGACGCATCAAAACCGATACCCCTGATTATCCGTTGGATCACGTTGCGCCGGTATTCGGGAAAACGGGATTGAACCTGAATGTAAAAAAATTCAGAGGCGAGGTTTTTGTGCAGTACAGCGGTTGGAAACGATTGAAAAATTACAACCTAGTAGGTGAAGACAACATCGCCTACGCAACAGCACAAGGAATGCCAGCTTGGTTTACCTTGAATGCGCGCGTTGGGTATCAATTCAATAAATACGTTTCATTGCAAGTGGCTTGTGAGAACATCTTGGATATGAATTACCGTCAATTTGCTTCCAACATCAGTGCTCCGGGACGCAATTTTATTGTGACCTTGAGAGGATCGTTCTAAAAAACTAGAAACAATGATAGAATCGGTTTTTCAGTCTCGGGCTGAGAGACCGATTTTTTGTTGCAGGAAATCGCCGAATATTCATTTCAAGACGTACATTTGATCCGATCAAAACATCGCAACCCGGCACAATGAAAGCAATCCTCATTATAGACGACGAAGAAAAGCACCGATCGCTCTTGGCACGTATCATCAGGTCGGAAGGCTATGATGTAAGCGAAGCAGGAGATTGTGCTTCCGGACTCAAGAAGATTTGTCAAAAACAGATTGATGTTATTCTCTGTGATGTAAAGTTGCCCGACGGAAACGGAATTGATTTAGTGCCCAAGATCAAAGAACAACATCCTGAAATCGAAATCATTCTGCTCACAGCTTTCGGGAATATCGCCGATAGTGTGCAGGCAATGAAAGACGGCGCCTTCGATTACATTGTGAAAGGAAATGATAACGATAAGATTATTCCCTTGCTTTCGCGGGCGTTTGAAAAAGTAGAATTGAAAAAACGGGTACGCGAACTGGAAAAACGCGTTGGAAAAAAGTATTCATTCGATTCCATTCTCGGTTCGTCTCCCACCATTTTAAAAGCCGTGGAATTGGCACGAAAAGTAGCTGTTACCGATGCGAATGTGTTGTTGACAGGCGAAACCGGAACCGGGAAAGAAGTGTTTGCCGAAGCAATCCACTTGGCAAGTAGCCGGTCGGGGAGAAGCTTTGTGGCCTTGAATTGCAGTACCTTCAGTAAAGAAATTCTTGAAAGCGAATTGTTCGGACATAAACAAGGAGCGTTTACCGGCGCCATCAAGGATCAGAAAGGATTGATCGAAGAAGCCAACGGTGGAACCCTTTTTCTGGATGAGATCGGTGAAATGCCATTGGAATTGCAGGCAAAACTATTGCGTTTGCTTGAAACTTCCGAATATTTGAAAATAGGCGATACCAAGCCAAGTAAATCTGACTTCCGGCTCATTGCGGCAACCAATCGCGACTTGAAAACCGAATCGGAAGAACAGCGTTTTCGCTCCGATCTTTATTTCCGGCTCAACGTTTTTCAGATCGAATTACCGGCTTTGAGAAATCGCACAAAAGACATTAAGGTGTTGACACAGCATTTTGTAGATTACTTTTCAGCAAAAACCAACCGAAAACCACTTAAAATGAGTGATGCTTTTGTAGAAAAAATGAGCATTTATTCGTGGCCGGGAAATATCAGAGAGCTTAAAAACAGTGTGGAACGCGCCGTGATTTTAGCAGATGGAGATACGTTGACCATTGATGCACTTCCACCCGAAATTCAGGTCATACACGAACATAAAAGTTCCATGTCGGCATTCTCGATGGCTAGTGTAGAAAAACTCCACATTCAAAAAGTACTCAACCACACGCAAGGAAATAAAGCCGAAGCCGCGCGCTTGCTTGAAATAGGCATTGCAACGCTTTACCGCAAAATTGAGGAGTATAAACTGGCATAAAATACCTGACTATATTCGTTATACTTATTTTTAATGAACCTGAAGTAATTGATTGCTTTGCTGCTGATGGTTGGTTGACGTATCACGCTTCTGCTGGTGTTGCGAATGTAATTTGACGTCCTTCCCAAAATATTCAGAAAAAGTGTTGATTCATTCAGAAGACAGTATCCTTTAATGACTTTGATATACGATCAGATGTCATGAAAAAAATCTTCCAGCGAAACACCTAATGCGTCACAAACTTCCTTAAGGTAATAAACGGACGGACAGATCTTACCATTTTCGACACGTTCAAGACTCTGCGGGTCTTTGTTTGCCTCTATTGCCAACTGACGTTGAGATAGTCCTTTGGTTTGACGGAGGGTTTTAATCCGTTCACCAATTCTTATTTGAAAATCAACTTTAGACACGAAACAAATCAACTGATCTGTTGATTAAGAAGTATCATCTGATCTGTTGATTATTTTATATTTTTATCACAGCTAAAAAAACTTAACTCAAAATACAGATAGTAACTATTCACACGCGAAAGCCTCTTACAGGAAGTAAAGGCCTTTGCAAGCCTCCGTCACAGGCTTTGTTCGTGGCAAAATAAAACAAACAAATATTAACTACTGTTCATCCACTATTGATGAACCACAAAACACAATTTCATGAAAAAGAACCTCTTTCTAATGGCTGCGGCATGTCTTGCCGGAGCGACAACCCTCTTTGCCCAGGACACGCTACAAACGATTAGTGTCAACGGGAATGTCAGCATTGATTCCGCGCTCGTTGTGCAGGATTCCGTCCTGATGAAAGGCGCTGTCTGCGTGGAGGGTAATACCAATATGCGCGAAAACGCCAGTGTGTCCCGTGATTTCACTGTCGATGGCAATGCCTATTTTAACGGTAATATCACCACACAGGGAACGATTTTCTACCCACATGTGCCGACCGTTTCCGCAGAAATCAGGGACCTTGACCTTCTGTTCGTGAACCGCGGTTCCGGTGCAGTTGAAAAGTCCGGTGTCGGCACGATGGCGCAATTCATGTACAGCCTTCAGTGCAACCTTGAAAATGGCTTCGTCATTAACCCAATGTGGAACAATGGCCTGAGCAAGATTTATACGCCCTGTCCTGAAGTGAAGGTCGGTATCGGAACCATGAACCCCACCCACGGATTGCACGTGGTCAACGATGCCTTGTTCCAAAGCACCCTGCAAACAAGCGGCAATGTCGGCATAGGTCAAGCCCCTACAAGTTTCAGCCGTATGACGATCAAGAGTAATAATTCCGGCGCAGGATTGGACGTCAACGGAACAGGCAACACCCAGCAGTTCAATAAGCTATTGTTCCTGCAATACGACAACCCGAGCACTGAATTAATCAAGGTCGTAAACACTGAGACTAACAACGTACCATTCTTCCTTGAAGCCAATGGTCGTATGACCATCCACAACGGGGAGCGCAAAATTTTGCAACTGAACCCTGATGGTGTTTTACAAACACGCACTGTGAAAGTAGATGTTTACAACTGGCCGGATTACGTTTTTACACCATCTTATGATCTTCGTCCATTATCGGAAGTACAAGCATTTATAAGCGCAAATGGTCATCTGCCGGAAGTGCCATCTGCTTCGCAGACCGAAGTTGAAGGTATAGACGTTGCTGAAATGAACAAGGTGCTATTGAAGAAAGTCGAGGAATTGACGCTCTATATTTTAGATCAGGAAGCGCGAATTAAGGCACTTGAAGCTGTAAAACACTAACTTAGCACTCACAACTAACATCAGTCTCATGTGGAGATTAACCCTTATTACACTGTTATTCAGCTTTTCTGCATTTGCGCAGAGTGATACGAATAAGCGTCAAATTGAGTTTGCATCTGCTATTTATCCAGCGAGATACTCCTTCGTTTTGCATGCATCAATGGGGGTGAACTTTCATGCAAAAAAAGAGCGTTGGTATAATAATGTCATGCTTGCAAGTACAGTGCAGGACTACACCGTAAAAAGTGGGGGGTCACTTGTGCATTTCTATACGTTCAGCATCGGGAAAAATTATCAGTTCACTAAGAAACACTTTTACTTTTCAACAGGAATAAATACCGGAATATATTTTACGGATTGGAAGAATGATAACCTTTCAACCAGAAACTACGGGATTTGTTTTATTCCACGGATTGAAATCGGATGGAACATGAAAAAAGTAATCCTTTCCATTGGTGAATATTTTCCTATTGGTTGGGGAGTTTATCAAAAGTACATTGATGGAGAAGTCTATTATAGTAATCCCGATAAATTTGAAATCCTCGACCGTACGCATGGAGGAAGTATTTCAACTCTTTACTTGAGATTGGTTCTAAAATAGAACTCAATGAAAAATATATTCACGGCCAAAGTTATCATCCTGATAATTTTATTTGGCCAGTTTGCGTTTGCACAAACAAACCTTGTCTGCAACCCAAGCTTTGAGAACGTTGACCAGACAGTGTTCTCAAAGCTAAACAATGCTAGCTCATTGTATTCAAGCACCTTCTCGACTGAGGAGGCAAGCAAGAGTCTTTTTGACTGTTGGATGACCCGAGGCTATAACCCACCTTGGCAAGATGGATGGGGCATTGCTGGCATCACCTATGGAGTAATGCCAGGGCTGTTCCTTCGCTATAATGGAGACCAAGAACTTTCGTTCTTTGATTATCCAAATAAACCCTTTGTCACCGAGCATGACACAACTCCACCACGCGCATTTATTGGGCTTACACCGGGAGGGACGGAACAATCGGGGCTTACACTGACACAAAACACAGACGGGGATTACGGCATTGACCTTTCGCCACCGAATACGCTTTTTGGCGAGAATGTGACCGCGCCAAATGGTACGAACTACGTTGCTCTTTTTGACATTGAAAATTCGGAATGGCAGTCTTATCCGACGATATTGACGGATTTGAAATACCCGTTGGTTGAAGGCGTAAAGTATTCCTTTTCAATGTCCTTTTGCAAAATGAATTTGCTTGGATATATCAAGGATAGTGAAGAATGGAATGACGTCAAGGATGGAAAAATTAAAGTTTATGTCTGTTATGAAAACCTCCTGCAAAAGCAAACCATTCTTGAAATAGATGTTGAAGATAATGATTGGTGGACGAGTTCAATCGTCTTCGAGGCGGACAATCCCTCGACTCGTCTTGTGATTGAATATAACCCTATCCAATCGTTTCCTGAAGTTTTTGCAGACCCGAAAATCGGCGGCGCATTCATCGACAACATTAAGTTGTACGAAGCATGTGAAACGCCGGAAAACATGTGCGACAACGCCAACTATCGCCGCGACCTGCTCGACGTGAAACTAGAAGAAGTGGAAGTAGAATCGCCTTTGGCATTTCCTGACGACGAAGGATTCAACGATGGTGTTTTCAAGACCATTCGTGCGCTCCATTTGGAGAATGTGAAGCGTTTTGAGATCAAGATTTATCCGCATAACAGCAGTACGGCATGTCAGGAAATTGACCTTTGCTACCCGCATTCGGATTGGTTCTGGGATGGTACAGACTATAACGGCGACCCTATGCCGGATGGTCATTATGACGCCGTGATCAATGCTGTGTCGAATGACTGCTTCCATATCACCAACGCAGACGAGAAGAACAACTTTTGGCTAAAGAGGGATTATTCAGTATTCAATGCATGGACATCCACCAACATAGATGACGGCAATACCTTCATCAACGGTTTGGAAAACGTGCATGACATTTGGGTGAAGCTGTTCAGCCTTTCCGGCGACCTGATTTATCAGTTTTCCCTTGATAACCCGCCGTCAAGCTTGGGGCTGTCTATTCCGTCGATAGAAGAATTCACCAACATCGGCAACGTGACACTCGCGCCAGGTGTTTACAATATTTGGGTGAAAGTCGCCAACAACTGCACGGAAGTCGAATACACTTTTGCTTCCGTAACCATACAGGGGTTGAGTGATAGCGGGGTAAGTCCGTTCTATGATTGGTCACCTGTTCCCAAGCCGTCGGCTTTCGCCTGCCCGTTCAACTTCCACTACAATGACAATTACCTTACGCCGATGAACTGTTGCGAAGGGAACCTTTATCTGCATGACGTGGAAATCTGGAACGATTGGGACGTGCAGATTTTAGATACGATTTTTGCTGGTCCGAATGTGGTGTTTATTGATGGGGTTACAAATACGCTTATTGCTGGTGAGCAAATCGTACTCTTACCGGATGCAACAGGTGTGGTTGTCAACCCTGGAACCATTTTAGCAGTTGGCGATCTCAATTGCCCACTATGCAAAAATTACACAATTGTTGATCCGAATGGTTATGACGAGGACACGAATGGGCGCGAAATCGTTCACACTCAGATGGATTCAATCATGAAAGCCGAACCGAAGGAAATGGTGCTTTATCCGAACCCTGTTGCTAACGGTCAAGACATCGCCATAATTGCAGGAACTGAGTCTATCAATCCTGATAATTATCAGATTGCCATGACTAATGCGCAAGGCGTATATATTCGTTTAAAGGTCTTTGCCGTATCTGAAAGGATGCTACGTTTCAAACCGACAACTTTTCTTTCATCGGGGGCATACTATTTGCACTTTGAATCGAATGGTGTCAGGAAAACGTTTAACGTGGTGATACGATAAAAGAATATGTGGTGAAAAGGCGTTGACTCTAATAACCATTCATTGAAAGCCGCGTATCTCTTTTTAGGGGTACGCGGCTTTTTTGATGACTAAATATTGAACGCAAGTTATTGAACAGTCTCCCTATCATTTTGATAAGAGCCTATCATATTGATAGGCTTTTTTTTGTGCCTGAAAATTGGTTTTTCAGTTAGCGCTTTGCACAGCAAGGCTTTAGGTGATCGTGCCATTTTGTGGAACAACAATTGGCATCTCGTGGCAGCAATAATTTAGAAAACATGAATGCAACACGAGCACACAACAATTATCGGCGCATGAATCACTTGGCCGATTTGACCAAAGATTACCTCATTAAAGGAAACATCAAACGGGTAAACGATTGTTTGGCGATTGCCGAATATCAGTTGAGAACAGGAACGATGGAAATGAAAAATGCCGTTTCGAATGGTTTTCTTTTTTCACTTACGAGTTTTTTGGAATGTCGAAGAGTGGCATTCAGTATCATTTTACCCGAATTATTGGAAAAGGAATACGTCAAACAAATCAACTCCTGCGGAGCTTAAAAGCCATCATTATGGAAGCAATCCTTTTTGCCTTGTTAACACTGATTTTGTTTTGGCTGTGTTACAAAGCCGTTCAATTTTTTGAAAACGTTTAATCATGACAGCACTCTTTATTTTGGCTATAGCCGTTTTTATGTACCTCGGGTACGTGCTTCTCAAACCCGAAAAATTCTAAGATATGAACACAGAACTTGTTGGCGTTATTGCCATGTTCATCCTCACGGTAGCTATCGCAATTCCGCTTGGGCGCTATATCGGCAAAGTTTACTTGGGCGAAAAAACGCTTCTTGATCCGGTTTTTAATCCGATCGAACGCTTTTTCTTCCGTGTCAGCGGACTCGACGGAACGCGCGAAATGAATTGGAAACAACACATTTACGCCCTGCTCGGAATCAACCTTGTGTGGTTCTTTTTGTGCTTTCTGATTTTACTCAACCAAGGCTGGTTGCCGTTAAATCCGGATCATAATCCTTCCATGACGCCCGATTTGGCGTTTAACACAACCATTTCCTTTTTGGTAAACTGCAACTTACAGCATTACTCCGGCGAAACGGGACTTTCCTACTTTTCACAAATCGGTGGAATCATGTTTCTACAGTTTGTTACAGCAGGAACCGGAATGGCGGCTTGTGCCATGGTATTCAACGCTATGCGTAACAAACAAACCGACCGGCTTGGTAATTTTTACAATTACTTCATCAAAAGTTGCACGCGTATATTGTTACCTGTATCATTCGTTGCAGCCATCATTTTGGTGGTAAGTGGCACTCCGATGACGTGGGAAGGAAAAGAAACAATCACCACACTTCAAGGAGATACACAAACGGTTTCACGCGGTCCGGCAGCAGCAATGGTGGCCATCAAACAAGCCGGGACCAACGGTGGTGGTTTTTTCGGCGTCAATTCCGCGCACCCCTTGGAAAACCCGACTTACCTCACCAATATGGTAGAGAATGTGTTGATTGTACTCATTCCGATTGCCATGGTGTTTGCACTTGGCTATTACCTGAAACGTCGAAAAATGTCATGGATGATCATGGGCGTTATGACTCTTGGTTTTCTGTTACTGTTACTTCCTTCCATTTCGCAGGAAATGAAAGGTAATCCCGCCATCTCGCACATGGGCATTGATCAGTCAACCGGTAGTATGGAAGGAAAAGAAGTGCGCTTTGGGTCAGGCGCTTCAGCTTATTGGGGAATAACGACAACTGTTACTTCAAACGGCTCGGTCAACGCCATGCACGATAGTTTTACGCCCATCACCGGCGGAATGGCAATGCTCGGAATGATGGCCAATTCATTCTATGGTGGAGTGGGGGTCGGATTTCTGAATTTTTACATTTTCATTATTCTTGCGGTTTTCATATCGGGATTGATGGTGGGGCGAACACCTGAGTTTCTCGGGAAGAAAGTAGAAGCGCGCGAAGTGAAAATTGCCGCTTTCATTGCGATTCTCCATCCCTTATTGATTTTAGCCGGAACAGCTTTGTCGGCATATTTGGTGTCGAATAATGCACACATGGGATATTGGTACAACGGTCAGGCTTCGGGATGGTTAAACAATCCCGGACACCACGGTTTTTCTGAAATGTTGTACGAATACACCTCCAGCGCAGCCAATAACGGAAGTGGATTTGAAGGTCTGGCTGACAACAATCCGTTTTGGAATGTGACTACTGGAATTGTGATGTTACTGAGTCGATTTCTCCCAATTATCGGTCCGTTGGCAATTGCCGGGTTATTGGCCAATAAAAAACACATTCCCGAAAGTGCTGGTACGTTGCAAACCGATACCCCGATTTTCGGAGTGATGATTTTTGCTGTGATCTTTATCATAGCCGCGTTATCCTTTTTTCCGGCATTGGCACTCGGACCATTCGCTGAATATTTCAGTCAAATACATTAAGAACTCATGAGTACTAAACAAACATCCTTATTCGACCGTCAGCTCATCGGTGACGCACTCAAAGAGTCGTTCATAAAGCTGAAACCACAAATCATGTGGAAAAATCCGGTCATGTTTACCGTAGAGATTGGCACAGCTGTCATGCTCATTGTATGCATTTGCATTCTTTTCGGTGTATCCGACCAAGGTGGTTTAGGGTACAACAGCACCATTTTTCTAATCCTGTTTGCCACCTTATTGTTTGCCAATTTTGCCGAGGCACTTGCTGAAGCACGCGGAAAAGCTCAGGCAGACAGCTTACGAAAAACCCGCGAAGAAACGCCTGCCAAACAGTTGTTGGATGATGGAACGATTCGCGAAGTGAATTCTTCAGCTTTGCGCAAAGGCGATATTTTTGTCTGCGAGGCAGATGACACCATTCCGATAGACGGTGAAATTATTGAAGGAATTGCCACCATTGACGAAAGTGCGATTACGGGTGAATCTGCACCGGTGATTCGCGAATCGGGAGGTGATAAAAGCAGTGTTACCGGAGGTACAAAAGTATTGTCGGATAAAATCAAAGTAGTGGTCACCACAGAACCCGGTGAAAGCTTTCTCGACAAAATGATTGCCTTGGTTGAAGGTGCTAGTCGTCAGAAAACACCCAACGAAATTGCGTTGACAATTCTACTGGCGGCATTTACACTCATCTTCATCATTGTATGCGTGACGCTTAAACCGTTTGCCGATTATTCGAATACACCGATTACCATAGCGGCATTCATTTCCTTGTTTGTGTGTTTGATTCCAACAACCATTGGCGGATTGCTTTCTGCTATCGGAATTGCGGGAATGGACAGAGCCTTGCGTGCCAACGTGATTACAAAATCAGGTAAAGCGGTTGAAACTGCAGGTGATATTGATGTGCTTCTGTTGGATAAAACAGGAACCATTACCATTGGAAACCGAAAAGCAACGGCCTTTTACGCGCTCGATGGTGCCGATCTGAAGCACCTCATTCGTAGCGCGGTATTGACTTCGCTGACCGACGAAACACCGGAGGGGAAATCAATTTTGGAACTCGCACAAGAATCGGGTACGGATGTGGAACAACTGCGTGCTTCGGTGACAGGCGCCACTTTTATCAAGTTTACGGCCGAAACCCGAAGCTCGGGAATTCAGTTCAACGGAACCACCATTCGCAAAGGAGCTTTTGATGCCATTCGGAATATTGTTGAATCGGCGGGAAATGATTTCCCCAGCGAAATTGCAGCAGCTGTTAAACGAATTTCAAGTAACGGAGGAACGCCATTGGTTGTGTGCGAAAATAATCAGGTAGTTGGTGCGGTGGAACTGCAAGACATCATCAAACCAGGGATCATGGAGCGCTTTGACCGTTTGCGCAAAATGGGTGTGAAAACGGTCATGGTAACGGGGGACAATCCGCTAACGGCAAAATACATAGCTGAAAAAGCGGGAGTAGATGATTTTATTGCCGAAGCCAAACCCGAAGATAAAATGGCCTATATCCGCAAAGAACAAGAAAGCGGAAAACTGGTTGCCATGATGGGTGACGGTACCAATGATGCTCCTGCTTTGGCACAAGCAGATGTTGGTGTTGCCATGAATAGCGGAACACAGGCTGCGAAAGAAGCAGGTAATATGGTTGATTTGGATAATGATCCCACCAAACTCATCGAGATTGTGGAAATTGGTAAACAATTGCTGATGACACGCGGCACGCTTACTACCTTCTCAATTGCCAACGATATTGCCAAGTATTTTGCCATTGTTCCGGCATTGTTTATCGCATCGATTCCGTCGTTGGAAGGCTTGAATATCATGCACCTCCACAGTCCGGAAAGTGCCATTTTATCAGCGGTTATTTTTAATGCATTGATCATTCCTGCTCTGATTCCGCTTGCGCTGAAAGGAGTTGCTTATAAACCGATCGGAGCCAGTGCCATTTTACGTAGAAACCTGCTCATTTACGGTTTAGGAGGTGTGATCATTCCATTTGTCGGAATCAAGTTATTGGACTTGTTCGTTTCCTTATTCATTTAAAAATCAAACGTCATGATCAAAAAAATAATTGCAGTAAACGTGTTCACTTTTCTGTGTCTGCTATTGCTTTCGGTGACTTATCCGTTAGCTATTTGGGGAATCGCACAATTTACACAAGCACAAGGAAAAGGCCGAACAGTTTCGTTAAACGGAAAAACAGTCGGTTTTGAGCAGGAAGGTCAGTTATTTACCGGAAAAGCATTTTTCTGGGGAAGACCGTCGGTAGTAAATTACAACGGAGCGGGAAGTGGAGGAAGCAACAAAGGACCTTCCAATCCAGACTACCTGAAAGAGGTTGAGTTGCGCATCGATACGTTTCTGATCCAACATCCTTACCTCAATAAGTCGGAAGTTCCGGCAGAGATGGTCACGGCATCGGGAAGCGGACTTGATCCGCACATTTCACCTGCATCGGCTTTTATTCAAGCAAAACGTGTGGCTGATGAACGAAAAATGAGCATCGAAAAAGTGAACGAAATCATACAGGATCATATTCAGCAACCACTCTACGGGGCCTTTGGTCCATCTACCATAAACGTGTTGGAATTGAATCTGGCACTTGAACAATTGAAAACAAACAACAATTAACATGAAAAAAATCAGTACTAGCTTTTTAGCAGTAGCCATCAGCCTGCAGCTTGTTGCACAGAAAAACGAACAACCCGAAAAGACTCCGTTTGAAGGAATCGACATGACGTGGCAAAACGGTAGCGACCGACGCGATTCGGCGATCTTTAGCGGAAAGTATTTCACACCTGTGGTAATGCTCGATGTGAATTATACCTATTCATTCAACAACCCGATCGATAATACCGTAGTCGGTTCAACAGCCTTGGCGCGCCACAATGAAATTGAAGTTTCATCGGCAAACATCGGTGGAGATTTTAATTACAAAGGCGCGCGTGCTCGCATCGTTACGCAATTCGGAACGCGTTCAACCGTTGTTCCTCGAAACGACTACAGCGTTTACAAAGGCCAGTATGATCTTGCTACGGTTTACCGCTACTTGAGCGAAGCTTATGCAGGTTACCACATCAATAAATGGTACGGAATCAATGTGGATGCGGGAATGTTTATGTCTTACGTAGGTTTGAATTCGTATTACCAATGTGAAAACTGGGAATACCAGGCTTCTTTTACCTCAGATAACACTCCTTGGTTTTTCAACGGATTGCGCGTGCAAATTCACCCAACGAAACACTTGAAAATTGAGCCGTGGCTCATCAATGGTTGGCAGAGTTACGGTAAATTCAACAGCATGCCGGGCTTTGGTGGAAACATTACTTGGTGCCCGAACGACAACATCAAGTTGCTTACCAACAACTATTACGGAACAGATGCGGCAGGAATTCCGAACAGAAAACGCTTCCATTCGGATAATAGCCTTTTGGTGCGTTACTTCAACCGACCTGAGTCGAAAGGAATCAGTAGAATGGCCTTTTCACTTACGGGCGATTTCGGTTTTGAAAAAGGCGGAGGTGTTGTCGGTTTCAACGGTGATTCGCTTACGCCTGAACAAAATTTCCTCAGCGCTATGTTCTACAACCGTATCTGGTTTGCAAAAAACAAGTTCGCTTGGACCATTGGTGGTGGTGTAATGAGTAATCCGGGGCGTTACTTGGTTTTGTATCCAACCGGACAAGCCAGCCCGCTTCCCAATCCGAACAACCCGACCCAAACTGCAGGAGCATTTCCGTTTAGTGCCAATCCGGGCGATCAATTCAAAGGATGGGATTGTTCAACGAATATAGACTGGATGCCGAATCAAAGCATCACTTTCCGAGTTGAATACGTTTACCGCCATTCAAGTGTTCCGTATTTTGCCGGGCGCGGAGGTGTAACTTCTCCTACGGGGTACACAACAACTGCTTTACCGGCCGATTGGAGACCTGATTTGGTGAAATCGGAAAGTCGTATCATTATGGCGATCCTTTTTAGAATATAGAAACAGCCCGAATATTGGTTTTCGGCGCAGCCATTCCTAAATGTGGGAGTGGCTGCTTTTCGGGATTAAACCACGCTGTATGACAGACAAAGAAAACAATGTGCGGCATTTCCTCGACATGATTAAAAAATCGCGTAGAGGAAAATTTAAGATTTATATCGGAATGAGTGCCGGTGTGGGAAAGACGTACCGTATGTTACAGGAAGCCCACGCCTTACTTCGAAATGGGATTGACGTAAAAATCGGGTACATCGAAACGCACGACCGCGAAGAAACCCATGCCTTGTTGGAAGGACTGCCGGTGATTCCGAGACGGCATTTATTCTACAAAGGAAAAGACCTCGAAGAAATGGACCTGCAGGCAATCATTAACCTGCGCCCCGAAGTGGTGATTGTTGATGAATTGGCACATTCCAATATTGAAGGAAGTCGCAACGAAAAACGATGGCAAGACATTGTGGATATTCTGGAAGCCGGAATCAATGTCATTAGCGCTGTCAACATTCAACACATTGAAAGTCTGAATGCAGAGATACGGCAAATCACTGGAATAGAAGTGAGCGAGCGGGTTCCGGATAGTGTGTTGCAGTTGGCCGATGAGGTGGTGAACATTGACCTTACTTCCGATGAATTGGTGTCGCGCTTAAAAGAAGGAAAGATCTACAAAGCCGATAAGATTCAGCGCGCGCTCAACAATTTTTTCAAGTCCGAAAACATTCTGCAATTGCGCGAATTGGCCTTGAAAGAAGTGGCGAGCCAAGTGGAACGAAAAGTTGAAAGCGAAGTACCGCAAGATGTGTCATTTCGCCATGAGAAACTATTGGCTTGCATCAGCAGCAATGAAAAAGTTGCCAAAAAAGTCATCCGTAAAACCGCACGTTTGTCCAATTACTACCATAGCAAATGGTTTGTGCTATACGTGCAGACTCCCGCCGAAAGCAACGACAAAATTCCGCTCGACAAACAACGGCACTTGATCAACAACTTTAAATTGGCTACAGAATTGGGAGCAGAAGTGATCCGTGTGGAAGAGAAAAATGTCACGGATGCCATCATGCGGATTGCCGAAGAAAAAAAAATCACCACCGTTTGTATCGGAAAGCCTCATTTTAGCTTGTTTAAAGTAATCATGGCGACCTCTGTATTTAATAAATTACTCCATAAATTAGCTGCATCGGATATTGATCTTGTCATACTCTCATGAGCATAAACAAAACGTATGAAAATTAAAACAAAACTCACGTTGGGAGTAGGATTACTCTTTTTGCTGATTCTTTTATTGGCAATGGTTTCGGGTGGTTCCGTGTTGACCTTAAAAGAGGATACGAACAATATTCTGAAGGCGAATTACAATAGTTTGGACTATTCTCGAAAAATGATGGTGGCGCTGGATGAAACGGATAATGACAAAACAGCCCAACATCGTTTCACCAAAAACTTACTACTTCAGCGCAGTAATATTACTGAAGCCGGTGAAGGTGAAATCACCCAACGCTTAGCTGATCATGTGCAACAGCTCGATACGATACAGGGCGTTAAAGAAAAAGTTCGCCAGCTCATTCGCGAGGATTTGTTGCAAATTATGCAGTTGAATATGACTGCCATACAACGGAAAAGCCAATTGGCAAGCAATTCATCTGATAGTGCGTTGTTTTGGATTGTGGTGACTGGAAGTTCCTGTTTCCTGATTGCCTTTATTTTGTTGGTACAGTTGCCCAGAAATATTGCCAAACCCATCCGTGAACTAACAGAGAGTATTCGTCAGATTGCTTCACGCAATTACAAACAGCGCGTTGCATTTGAAGGACACAATGAATTCGGAGATTTAGCTAAATCGTTCAACACCATGGCCGAAAAACTGGATGAATACAACAGTACGCAACTGGCCGAAGTGTTGTATGAAAAAAAGCGCATCGAAACATTGATCAACAACATGAACGATCCGGTTATCGGATTGAATGAGTTGGGTAAAATCATGTTTGCGAATGACAAGGCCATCAACATTCTCAATCTTCCAAAAGCTGATTTAATAGGACGTTCAGCAAAAGAATTGGCGCTTTCAAACGACCTGATGCGTTCACTCATTCGAGATATTCCGGCTATTGCAGGGGCGAACGTTCAAAAAGGTGACAGTTCCGTGCGGATTTTTTCGGCCGGAAAAGAACAATACTTCGAAAAAGAACTGGTTGCTATTTCAGTAACTCCAACGGGTGAACAAGAGCAACAGCCGATTGGAGATGTGATCATCTTGCGCAATATTACGGCCTACAAAGAATTGGAGTTTGCAAAAACCAACTTTATGGCAACCATTTCGCACGAGTTAAAAACCCCGATTTCCTCCATAAAAATGAGTCTTCAATTGCTGGGGGCTAAAGATGTGGGAACCATCAACGAAGGTCAGCTACAATTGATTAATAGTATCAGAGAAGACAGCGACCGACTCTTGAAAATTACCGGTGAATTATTGAATTTGTCGCAAATTGAAACCGGAAATATTAAGTTGCTAAAACAACCTTCAGATCCGTATCAGTTGATCGAACGCGCCATAGAATCGGTTAAGAAAGAAGCCGAACACCACGCCGTTACCATGCAGGTAGATGTGGCTGAAGATTTACCTCAAATTTCGCTGGATGCTGATAAAACACAGTGGGTGCTCATCAATCTGCTGATCAACGCCATTCATTATTCTCCGGCTGGTGAAACGGTGACACTTTCGTTAAAACGACAAGATGAACGGTTCCGATTTGAAGTAACCGATCATGGAGATGGCATTGCCAATCAATATGTCACCCGCATTTTTGATCGGTATTTTCAGGTTCCGGGAATCAGTAAACCCGGAACAGGTTTGGGATTGGCTATTTGTCGTGAATTCATTGAGGCTCAGGGAGGCGTGATCAGTGTTGATAGTGAACCCGGGCGTGGAAGCACTTTTTACTTTACGCTCGAACTCACCTAACTTTCTTAAGAATATTTAGCGATGAACTATTCACCGGACAAATAGTTTTTGATAACTTTCCGTCCTAAAAATCGAACGAACCAATTACAAATTGATATGTCATCACTTGATACTGTTTCCTTCCACAAGAAAATCACATTAGCCGGATCACTTATTGCGATAGGGATTGTTTTCGGAGATATCGGAACGTCACCGCTCTATACACTCAACGCCGTATTTCACGACCGAACCATTACTGAGACTACTGCGCTTGGAGCATTGAGTTGTGTTTTCTGGACCTTGTTTTTTCAGACAACTCTCAAATACATCATCATTACTTTGCAGGCAGACAACCGTGGTGAAGGTGGTATTCTTTCATTGTACACACTCATTCGCAAATTGGGTGGAAAAGGATTGCTGTTTTGTGCAATGGCTGGAGGCGCGTTCTTAATTGCCGACGGAATTATTACGCCACCCATTTCTGTAGCTTCGGCAATAGAAGGTGTGCAAAAAGTAATTCCGGACCTCAATGCCGTGCCGATTATCATCGTAATCCTAATAGGATTGTTTTTGTTTCAGCAATTCGGAACTGACCGAATCGGGAAAGTTTTCGGACCGGCAATGGTTATTTGGTTTGGGTTTATCGGAATACTAGGACTCATTGCCTTGAGCAGCGATTGGAGTGTTCTGCGCGCCCTTAATCCGTATTATGCTTATCAAATGCTCACGCACGATGCCGGTGGATTCTGGTTGTTGGGAAGTATCTTCTTATGTACCACTGGTGCCGAAGCTTTGTACAGTGATATGGGACATTGCGGAAGAAATAACATTCGCGTTAGCTGGATTTTTATCAAAGTCACATTGATTCTGAGTTATGCGGGTCAAACAGCTTGGTTGTTGGCGCATACCGGAGAAAAGATAGGTACCGTAAGTCCGTTTTACCAAATTGTTCCGGAAAGCATTTACTGGCCTGCCTTGATCATTGCTACGTTAGCTACCATTATTGCTTCTCAGGCACTCATCAGCGGTTGTTTCACACTCATCAACGAAGCCATCCGACTGGATGTTTGGCCAAAACACCTCGTACAATTTCCGAGTAACATCAAAGGGCAATTGTATATTCCGGCGATCAATTGGTTTCTCATGGCTGGGTGTATCGGTATGGTGCTGTATTTCAGGGAAAGTACCAAAATGGAAGCCGCCTTTGGGTTGAGTGTTACCCTCACAATGATCATGAGTACCATTCTGATCAGTTTTTACCTGCGTTCAAAGCGCGTTCCGTTGGCACTGATCGTTTTAATAACCACATTATTCCTTGCAATAGAGTTGAGTTTCCTTACTGCCAACCTTCGCAAAGTAGCCGATGGTGGTTGGATCACTCTGCTCATTGGTTTTGCCTTGTTTGCAACCATGTACATTTGGTGGAAAGGAAAACGTATCAAATCTGGATTAACATCCTTCGAGCGAACCGAAGATTTGATTCCGAAATTGGAAAAACTCAGCATTGATGAGAACATTCCGAAATATGCCACCAACTTGGTGTATCTCACAACTTCCAACAACAGCGGTGGGTTTGAGAAAAGCATCGTCAATTCCATTTTTGACCACGGTTTGCCAAAACGAGCCGATATTTACTGGTTCATTCACGTGAATATTCTCGACGAACCGTATGCACAACATTATACGGTTGAAACGCTCCGAAAAGACGATTTATATTTCATCGTATTCAACCTCGGCTTTAGAGAAGAACCGAAAATTGGTTACTACTTCAAGCAAGTGGTGAAAGAAATGATTAGCAAAGACGAAGTGAACCTGCAGCGAATAGAGCAGGAGTACCAGCAAGACATTATGGGTGATTTCCGGTTTGTGGTATTGGATAGTTTCCTTTCTTATGACAATAAGATGCCGTTCTCTCAGAATTTCATCATGAAAAGTTACTACAACCTGCGTCATTTGAGTATTAAAGAACACATCAACTTTGAATTGGATCGGAGCAATGTAATGATTGAAAAGCATCCGGTGGTAGTGGTGCCTTTTGAGCGGAATACATTGGTGCGAAAAGACGCTGAGCCGGGTAATTAATTAACTTCGCGGCAACAATTCTTGTGTGATGAAATTCTTCCTTTTTCTGTTGGTTGTTCCGTCTTTCCTGTTTTCTCAGGTAGTTAATACCGGAATGACGGATCGGTATGATTCGCTAGAAACCGGAAAAGTGAAGATCGGCGGGTTAATTGATACGTATTACGGCTACGATTTTAATAAGCCGGTTACTTCAGATCGTGCGTATTGTGTTTCTTCCCCACGCCACAATGAGATCAACATCAATCTTGCTTACATTGAGGTGCAGTACATCAACGAACGTGTCCGTGGCAGATTGGTGCCGGGTTTCGGAACGTATATCAATTCCAATTATGCCAATGAGAAGGGAACCCTGAAGAATTTGATAGAAGCCAATGTAGGGGTGCGATTATCTAAAAAGCGCGATATTTGGGTAGATGCGGGCGTTTTTGGATCGCCTTACACCAATGAAACCGCCATTTCGAAAGATCACCTGATGTATACACGGTCGTTTTCACCGGAATACACACCTTATTACTTGGCTGGGGTGAAAATCAGTTCACCGATTGGCAAAAAACTGAAGGCTTACGCTTATATCATCAACGGTTGGCAAGTTATTAATGATGTGAACAATCCGCTTTCGGTTGGAACACAATTGGAGTATCGCCCCAATGATAAGTTACTGATCAATTGGGACACGTACATCGGCGATGAATATTCCGTTCAGACACCCGATTACAAAACGCGCTACTTCACCGATGTGTATGCCATCTACAACTCCGGAAAACGATTCTCGCTTACGTCTTGTGCGTATATCGGTTTGCAGGACAAAAAAGACACCTTGGGAAATCGCTCTCAGCCGTATTGGTGGCAAGCAAATGTGATCGGAAACTGGAAGTTCAACAAATCAATTTCCTTATCCGGCAGATTGGAATATTTCAACGATCTGCACTCGGTATTGGTGACGCCGATTACCACTGTTAGCGGATTTGATTGTGGCAGCGCCGGATTGTGCATGAATGTGAAGATCGGCAACAATGCTCTTTTCCGACTCGAAGGACGAACGTTTTATTCGGGAAGAAACATGTTTATTGGTCCGAAAGAACAGGAGACCAAAACGAGTAATTTACTGATTACGAATCTTACGGTTTGGTTTTAGGGAATTGTATAATCTGAGTACTGATCAACTTATAAGTCATACTTTTTCCCCAAACCGTTCATTAAGTCATTGAAATCTATTCCTTTTTCTGGGTTTAGATCCAACTCTTTTAGTCGGTTTTTAGCTAGCTTTTTCTGCCAATCTGGAATGGTAGTGTCTTCTTGATTCGTTATTTCAAATCCAAGTTGTTTAGCAAGCTCAATGAAAAAAATGAGTTTTTTATCCGGAACGTTTAAAGTTACTTGTTTCACAAGACGAAAATTTAATGCAACGATATACCTGATTTCTAAAGGTCAGGAAATCCACTTCCACAAACATAAGAAATGAAAAGTATCTCTACAATAGCGTCTTCGGGCACACGTATTCCGTCGCAATCAGTTTTTCGGTGGCTTTTAATGCTTTGAATCCTCCTTCCAGATTAACAAGATGTTTGAAGCCTTTAGTCCGCAGAATGGATGCGTAAATCATGGAACGATAACCGCCTGCACAATGAATGTAGTAGGTTTCTTCCGGATCGAGTGAATGGTAATTCTCTTCGATAAAATCGAGTGGTTTGTTCACCGCGCCCACAAAATGCTCCGATTCAAATTCGCCTTCTTTACGCACATCCAGTAAAACACCGGCGTGGTAGTTACTTACAAACAGATCTGCCGAAAGTGATTGAATGGTTTCGACCGGTTTATTGGCATTTTTCCAACTGGTAAATCCGCCTTCGAGAAAACCGAGTGCATGGTCACAGCCAATTCGCGCCAGACGTGTTACCACTTCTGCTTCACGACCTGGCTCGGTGATGAGTAAAATGTTTTGTTGAATATCCGGGATTAGCGTTCCGACCCAAACGGCAAAATCACCGTCTATTCCAATGTTGATGGAACCTGGAATAAACGCTTTCGCAAATTCTTCGGCTTTGCGCGTATCGATCACATAGGCGTTTTCGGTATCCATTCGTTGTTCGAACATTTCAACCGTCAAAGGAGTGGTTCCGTGTTGCATCACACTGTCAATACTTTCATAACCGATAATGTTCATCAAGACATTCGACGGAAAATAATGTGGTGGAGGAACCAGCCCGTCTAATACTTGTTTGATGAATTCTTCTTTCGTCAGGTCAGGATTCAATGCGTAATTGGTGAGTTTTTGATGTCCCAAGGTGTCAAAGGTTTCCTTGCTCATGTTCTTCCCACAGGCACTTCCGGCGCCATGAGCAGGATATACAATCAAGTGATCGTTAAGAGGCATAATCTTGTTACGTAACGAATCATACAAATGTCCGGCAAGTTTTTCCTGCGTAAGTTCGGCAATCACGTGCTGCGCCAAATCAGGTCTTCCTACATCGCCGATAAACAAAGTGTCACCCGTAAAAAGAGCGGTTTCTTTTCCGTTTTCGTCGGTAAGTAAAAAACAAGAACTTTCCATGGTGTGCCCAGGTGTGTGAATCACTCTGATCGATGTGGCTCCAAGCGGAAAAATCTGTCCGTCGAAAGCAAACGTTGCTTTGAAACCGGTAGACATGTTGGTAGGTCCGTAAACAATGGTCGCTCCCGTCTTTTTGGCGAGATCAATGTGTCCGGAAACAAAATCGGCATGAAAATGAGTTTCGAAAATATAGCGAATGGTCGCATTACGACTTGCTGCAAGATCTAAGTAAGGCTGCGTTTCGCGCAATGGATCGATAATAGCAGCCTCGCCGTTACTTTCGATGTAATATGCCCCTTGAGCAAGGCAATTGGTGTACAATTGTTCAATTTTCATGATATTCTGTTTTATGAATCGTCAGGGATTATCTATTTTCAACCATTCGGCATAAGATGTTGGTGTTTCATCCAGCCGGATTCTTTCCAACGCAATGTTGAACGGTAAATGAGGTGCTATTCTATTTTTACAATCAATCACCAAATTTTCGCAACTCGGTTGATATTCGGTGAGAAGAATATTGTTTTCATCCATGCGCTCCCGAAGCAATTCGGCAAATACCGAAGATCGCTGTAAAACCAAGGCATGATCGAAGACCTTCACAACGTGTTTTTCAACAATGGATTTAAAGTCCGTGAAATCAATCACCATCCCATTTTTCGGATGTGCGGGATTATTCATCACCTTTCCCGAAACGGTAACCGCCAGCCGATAGGTATGTCCGTGAATGTTTCTGCATGGTCCGTCGTAACCTTCTAGCGCATGCGCCATGTCGAAGGAAAACTCTTTGGTAACCCGAATGATATCCGCTTGTTTCATGATTGTTATAAATTCGGACTTTCTGCAACTCCCCAATTAGCCAATTCTTCTTCGCTCCAAACGCTTGGGAAGAAAATGCGTCGTTGGTATTTCGGTAACATGTATTTCCGCCAATCACTTCCTCCGGTTGCTTCAGTAGTGTTGCCATCCGAACGTAGGTACTTTTCTGCAGCGTGATAATGGGCCATTACCCAAGTAACATTAACAGTATAATCGTAATGACGCAACGCTTCTACCAATGCCGGATTGGTGCGTTCTTCCTCAGACAATGATTTGTATTTCGTGTAAAGATTGGTGGTGTTGTATTGTTCGATTTTGCGAACGAATTCGTCTTTATATTTTTCTTCAAAAAGTTGAATCAAGGTGCTTTTTTTGCCTGTTTTATGATCTTTCCCGGCGGCTTGCCAGTACAAATGATCGTAAGCGTATTCATACGAGGTATTACGGTCGATGGTGGCTCTAAACCGATAGTCGATGAGGTTGATCAATTCGGTTGAAGCGAACTCAATGAGGCGGTATTGCGCACTTTGAAAACCACTTGCGGGCGTAAGTGTATTTCTGAATTTGAGGTATTGTTCGGTTTCCATTCCTTCTTGCATGATTGAGAACGATGAAGCCAGCATATCGAAGTAGCGACTGATCCGGTTAAGTTTCTCCGTAAAGAAATGAGCACTAACCGTTGTTTTGGTTGTGACTTGATCGGTTTCCCACAAAATCATTTTGAAAATGATCTCATTGATTTGATGGTACATGATAAAGACCATTTCATCGGGCAAAGTGGTGCGCTGAATTTGAAGATTGAGCAACGAATCGGTATGGATGTAATCCCAATAAGTAATGGGTTTTGCCCAAATTAGCCCTTCAAGATGCGTTTCCGGATTTTGATCAATAGCCCTGAACTTTTCGGTTACGCGATTGAGTAATGTGTTCATTGAATCTTCCATGCCTTGTTTTTTACAAAGTTAGAAAGCGCTATTGGCTAAAAATCTGACTTACATCAGCTTTTGAAAAAATCCTTCGTTGCCACAGCGAGCCTGTTTAAATTTGTTCTGATTTCATTCTTTTAAGCCATTTTGGCTGCAATTTCGTTCGATTTTTTCACCAGAGTAGCCTGCTATGGCTCCAAAATCTGCCTCATTTCGCTCAAAATGGCTTAATAATTTATCTTATCAAACAATTTTAAACAGGCTCTGAATTTGATACATTTGTTTGGAAATGCAACCATGAAATTGTTTCTGATAAAATACCGCACCATTTTGCTTACTGGCGTTAGTCTGGCTGCAATGCTCGTACTGTTGCGTTGGTTGGAATTGCGTTTTTTGATTTTCAACAATGCGATAGAAGTCTATATCGGAGCGATTGCTTTACTTTTTACAGGTTTGGGAGTGTGGCTTGCGTTGAAACTCACCAAACCCAAAACAGTGATTGTGGAACGTCAGGTATTTGTCGCCACAAATGCTGATTTTCACCTCAACGAAACGGCATTAACCGAATGGGGAATTAGCAAACGCGAATTGGAAGTATTGGAACTAATGGCACAGGGTTGCAGTAATCAAGAAATTGCCAATCGCCTATTTGTTTCCTTGAATACGGTAAAAACGCATTCATCTCGTTTGTTTGAAAAACTGGAAGTCAACCGCAGAACACAAGCCATTGAAAAAGGAAAACGCTTGTTATTGATTCCTTAAAAATCAACTACTACTATTGAGTGAATAGGCCTATTTTACTTCAAATCACCCGAAAGTATGACCGACTTCCCACCAAGTGACGGCACATTTGTGCAATAATTTAAACGAAAAGAAATGGGAAAAAATGTACTTGTTTATGGATCGATTGCCGGCTTTATCAGTGTAGCTTGGTTTTTAGGATCTCTTATTATTGGTGCCGATTGCATGGAAATGGAAAACGGTATGTTGTATGGTTATTTGATCATGCTTTTGGCGTTTTCAATGATTGTGGTAGCTGTGAAAAATTACCGTGATAAACACCTGGATGGTTTCATTTCGTTTGGGAAAGCATTTAAAATGGGATTCCTCATTTCGTTGGTTGCTTCAAGTGTGTATGTACTAGTTTGGCTGAGTTATTATTATGGAAGCAACTCCAATTTTATAGAGCAGTATAGCGCTCATGTGATTAATCAGTTGCGGGAATCAGGAGCAACACAGGCTGTCATTGATCAACAAACCAAAGAAATGGCGGAATTTGCCAAGATGTATGAGAATCCGTTTTTCAATGCAATGGTGACCTATATGGAAATTTTACCGGTCGGATTAGTGGTTTCGCTAATCACAGCATTGGTGATGATGAAACGCAAACCGAAAAATCAGGAATTACTAGATAATTAGTAAAAAGAATAAAATACAGGAAGGCTCGTGATTTATCTCGAGCCTTTTGTTTTTTGAAACAAATTCACCATTAAATCTATTTTATTTTTAATAATATTTATTTTTATTTAAATATTGTTTATTTTTTGATTTACATTTGTCAAGTAAATAGTATTAAAGTGAAACCAAAGCTTCCCGTTTCGTGTCCCAGTTGTCAGTCTTCGCTCAGTGTAAGCCAACTTACATGCAATACCTGCCAAACCGGTGTCTCCGGAAATTACGAATTACCCTTTTTATTGCAACTCACTCCTGATGAACAGCAGTTTGTTTTTCAGTTTGTGATGACCAGTGGCAGTTTGAAAGAAATGGCGGTGCAAATGGGGAATAGTTATCCTACTGTGCGCAATAAGCTCGATGATATCATTTCGAAGATTAACACCTTACAACAACAACAATCATGAAAACACTTCTCTTAAAACCCTTTGAGCGGTATTCCGAATGGCGATTATTAGTGGTTGGATTACTTGCTTTCGCAGTTGGAACCGTGCTGTCAAAGTTGTTCAATACCCATTTCGACGGTGTGTTGGATGCCCATTTTTCCAATACCATTTCGTGGTCTGAAACCATCCTCAACAATAGTGTGAATGTGGTAAGTCTCACGTTGGTATTGTTTGCTGTAGGTAAAATCATCAATCACAAAACACGTTTGGTAGACCTGTTTGCTACCGTATTGATTGCCCGCATTCCCTTTTACCCTTTGGTGTTTTGCAATGTGGGAAACAAGGCTTTTAAAAGTGGAGACGAGATCGTACAGGCTACTTTACACCAAACTTCCGTTTCCACAAGCGCAATTGTGATGCTTGTAATCATGGTATTGATCACGTTGGCTCTGATTGTTTGGTCGGTATCCTTGCTTTACAATGGCTATAAAACTGCCGTCAACGGTAAGGGAGCTAAAGCCATTGTGTTATTTATTGTAGGCATCGTAGTAGCAGAAATCGTTTCGAAAATAGTGATCATTTCACTGTCAAATACGTTTAAATTATGAAAAAGATAGGTTTGCTTTTTAGCTCAATGATACTTGTTTTCGCAAGTTTCGCGCAAGATTTCATTGGCGATTGGTACGGTGAATTAGCGGTGAGCGGTATGAAATTGCCTTTGGTATTTCACATTCAAAAAACGGAGGGAGGTTATACTTCTACGATGGATAGTCCAAGCCAAAAAGCCATGGGAATTGCCGTCGATAAAACAGAGATCAACGGAGATTTGGTGATACTTGATTTATCCGCCATTGGTGCGCGGTATGAAGGTAAACTCAACGCTGAACAACAAGTAATCGGTGTATTTAACCAAGGTGGTCAATCCTTGGATTTGGTGTTGAGCCATAATGCGGGAGCGGTAGCAATACCCAATCGTCCGCAACAACCCAAAGAACCGTTTCCATACTATACCGAAGACGTCACTTTTGAGAATAAATCTGCTGGAATTACTTTGGCGGGAACCTTGACCTTACCGAAGAAAAAAGGAAAGTTTCCGGTGGTTGTGTTGATTTCCGGTAGCGGACCACAAGACCGCAATGAAACCATTCTTGGTCACCAACCGTTTGCCGTAATTGCCGATTATTTAACCAGAAACGGAGTGGGAGTATTGCGTTACGATGATCGCGGTGTAGGGAAATCGACCGGTAATTTCAGTGTGGCTACCAGTACCGATTTCTCAACAGATGCAGAAGCAGCATTCACTTATTTGCAGCAACGAAAAGGTGTAGATTCGAAACGTATCGGTTTGGCCGGACACAGCGAAGGTGGTCTCATTGCACCAATGGTAGCAGCTCGTAACAAAGATGTGGCCTTCATTATTATGCTTGCCGGTCCCGGATTACCCGGATCTGAAATATTAACCTTACAACAAGCGCTAATCGCGCGGGCTGATGGTGCTTCTGAAGCCGATATCGAACAAAATGCGGTGTTTAGCAAGGGAATGTTTGAGATCATAGCCAAAAAGCAAGATGGAGCAACCACCACGCAAGAATTGAAAGCGTATTTGAAAACACAAGTTGACGCACTTCCCGATTCACTCAAAACCGGAACTACAGAAGAAATGATCGACGAGGTAATGCGAAGTATCGATAATCCTTGGATGAAAGAATTTATCACTTACGATCCTCGACCTGCGTTGCGCAAAGTAACCTGTCCGGTACTGGCTTTAAACGGAAGTAAAGATCTTCAGGTTCCTGCGAAAGAAAACATTGCTGCCATTGAACAAGCACTCAATGAAGGTTGGGTAGAACGTGGAAAGAAAGAAAAACACATCGAGCTGTCTATTATAGAAGGACTCAATCACCTGTTTCAGGAATGCACAACCGGATCGCCCAATGAATATGGCAGTATCGAGCAAACATTTTCACCTGAGGCACTTACCAAAATGCTCGACTGGATGCGTGATCAAGGCATTGTTAAGTAATGCAAATTCCCGTTGCGATCACGGCTTGTTTGTTACCTTTAGGGTCTTAAAAACAAGACATGAAAATTGAGATTTGGTCGGATGTAATGTGTCCGTTCTGTTATATTGGAAAACGTCGTTTAGAGCAAGCGTTGGAGCAAATTCATGGGTCAGAAGCTTATTCGATCGAATGGAAAAGTTTTCAATTGGATCCGGATTTGGTGGCCAACGGAAAAGAAAATCCCTACGAATACCTAGCCGATCGAAAAGGCATCAGCTATGAGGAATCGGTGAAGATGCACGAGAATGTGGTGAATGCAGCTCGAGAAGTTGGGTTGGATTATCGTTTCGATAAGGCCGTTGTCGCCAATTCATTAGACGCACATCGTTTATCTCATCTGGCAAAACAACATGGTGTAGGAAATGCGTTGGAAGAACGCTTGTTTCAGGCCTATTTTACCGAAGGAAGAGACATTGCCGATCATGCAACATTGATTGAGTTGGGAGTAGAAGTGGGGATTCCGCAAGCTGATATTGATACGCTGTTTAGCGGAGATCAATTCTTAGCCGATGTGCAACGCGATATTGCTGAAGCGCAACAAATCGGGGTGAGAGGTGTGCCGTTTTTTGTTTTTGATCGGAAATATGCTGTTTCGGGTGCGCAACCTGTTGAGGCGTTTTTGGAGACGATAAATGCAGTGAAAGCGGGGAATTAGACCGGTTACGATAATGAAAATCCGTTCGTAATATTGCAAATTCACGTCTGTTTATTTGATATGCCAATTCGCAAAATTACGAACGGAAATTTCGATTGAAATCGGCAATTTTTGAGGGGGATTCAATCGGTCTTGATCATTCATTTTCCATCATCCGGATGACAGGAAGTTAGTACGGCAGTATTTCGGCTTTTTAAAGTTCAATAAAATTTTAAAAACCGTTCGTAATATTGCAAATTCACGTCCATTTGTTTGATATGCCAATTCGCAAAATTACGAACGGAAATTTCGACTGAAATCAGCGCTTTTTAAGGGGTAATCCAATCGGTATCAAAATCCCCACTCTTTTTTCAGGACAAAAAAACAGTATTTCAATCCCAAATCTTCTGCGTTCAACACAATTGAAATTGTTGGATGCTTTTTTCTAAATACATTTGTTACAAAATCGTTTTATTCAAGCAATGAGCAATACAACTATCGATCAGTCAGATTTGCAGGTGTCAAAATTGGCGCAACACATCATCGGTTCCGAAATCATCAAATTGGCGGGTGAAGTCAATGAGAAAATCAAGCAGGGTGAGCACATCTTTAATTTAACCATCGGTGATTTTAATCCGAAAGTATTTCCGATTCCTGCAGAGTTGAAGGCCGCTATTATTGCCGAATACGAAAACGATCAAACCAATTATCCCGCAGCCGACGGTATGTTGGAGTTGCGTAACAGCGTTTCGCGTTTGTTGAAAGAACGGGGCGATTTGGATTATAAACCAGATGAGATAGTCATTACCGGCGGTGCACGACCTGCCATTTACACCATATTCAAAGCCTTGGTAGATGAAGGTGATACCGTGGTTTTTCCGGTTCCATCTTGGAACAACAATCACTATACCTACCTCAATAATGCAAAACCGGTGTTGATTCAAACTTCGCCGGAAAACAATTTCATGCCAACAGCGGCAGAGATTGCACCCTACATTGCCGAAGCTAATTTATTGGCTTTGTGTTCACCGTTGAATCCAACGGGAACGGTGTTTAAAAAGTCGGACTTGGAAGCTATATGCGATTTGGTTTTGGCTGAAAATGCTGCGCGTAAAATCTCGGGTAAAAAACCGCTTTACGTCATGTACGATCAAATCTACTGGCCGTTGACTTTCGGAACTACAGAACATTACAATCCGGTATCGTTGCGACCTGAAATGCGCAATTATACGTTGTTTGTTGACGGAATTTCCAAATCATTGGCAGCAACCGGAGTGCGTGTAGGCTGGACAATGGGGCCGAAAGTAATCACCGATAAAATCAAGTCGATCTTAACACACGTTGGAGCTTGGGCGCCGAAAGCCGAACAATTGGCTACAGCGACTTATTTGAGCGATTTAGGGCAATACGACACGTTTTTGGCGGCGATCAAAACACAAATCAACGATCGTTTGGTTGGTTTTTACGAAGGATTTCAAGCTTTGAAAGCGGAAGGATATTCGGTGGACGCCATTGCTCCGGAAGCAGCCATTTACCTCACGGTGCAGTTTACGCTTCACGGAAAAACAACCGCAGATGGTAAGCTATTGGCTACCACAAGCGACGTTACGAAATACATTCTCGACGAAGCCAAAGTGGCGATTGTTCCTTTTTCAGCCTTTGGTGCATCAGCCGATTCAAGTTGGTACCGACTTTCAGTTGGAACCTGCAAACTGGAAGATGTACAAGGTGTGATTTCTAATCTGAGAGGAGCGTTGTCGAAATTAAGTTAGTCAGTAAAAATGAACGATACTAAAAAGCCCTGAACCGTCGAACTGTTCAGGGCTTTTTGCATCAACTTAAGAGCCGACTATGCTTGTTTTACCAATTGCATTTCAATGTTTACACGTACTTCGTCGCTTACCAATACACCGCCTGTTTCAAGAGCTGCGTTCCAAGTAAGACCGAAATCTTTACGACTGAACTTTCCGTTTACAGCAAATGCTACTTTGGTATTTCCCCACGGATCAGTCAATAAACCGCTGTATTCCGCATCCAACGTCACCGGTTTTGTAACACCGTGAACCGTTAAATCGCCTGAAAGCTTAAAGTTATTCTCGTCTACTTTGTTGAATTCGGTTGCTTTGAATTCAAGGTTCGGGAATTGTTCAGCATCAAAGAAATCGGCACTTTTCAAGTGATTGTCACGATCTGTATTTCCGGTGTTTACCGAAGCCGTTTCCGCTTGAAAAGTCACATTTGCATTGTTGAAATCATCGCCTTCGGTTTCAACAGTTCCGTTAAACTGATCGAATCTTCCGGAAACGTTTGTAAACATCATGTGTTTTACTTTGAATCCGATCTCTGTGTGTGTTGGGTCAATTGCCCATGTTGTAGTTGCCATGTTTGTGTAAATTATAAGTTATTGTATTTAAGATTAAGCATTAATTGTCATCGGAACGTCCATTAGCAGAAATTCCGCGTTGCTGTCAGCTTTAATGGTGAGTGTTTCCACATCCCAGATTCCCAAACCGTCGCGGGTATTGAGCGCCTGACCATTGATGGTTACATCACCACTTAGGATAAATGCATAGACGCCGTTCCCTGTTCGTTTTACCGTGTAATCAGCTGAAAAGTCCTTTTCAAATTTCCCTAGGTGAAACCAAGCGTCTTGGTGAATCCAAACACCTTCATCATCTGCCGAAGGAGAAAGAATTTGCTGCAGTTTGTTGGTGCGATCTTCTTCTTTTAAGGTAATTTGATCGTATCGCGGTTCTACATTCTTTTTATTCGGAAACACCCAAATCTGTAAAAACTTGGTGAGTTTGTCGGTGTTTTTATTGTATTCACTGTGCTGAATTCCTGTTCCTGCGCTCAGTACCTGAATGTCACCGTTTTTAATCACAGCCACATTTCCCATCGAATCTTTGTGTTCCAAATCTCCTTCCAGTGGAATGGAAATGATCTCCATATTGTCGTGCGGGTGTGTCCCGAAACCCATTCCTGCCGAAACGGTATCGTCGTTTAGTACACGCAACACGCCAAAGTGCATGCGTTCAGGATTGTAATAATTCGCAAAGCTAAAAGTGTGATGACTGTTTAACCAACCGTGATCTGCATGACCACGTGTGTCTGATTTGTGCAATACCATAGTTTCCATAATCGTTGAAGTTGTATTAGGCAAATGGTTGAATCCGATGATCTCTAATTCGTTGAGTTCGTCTACATCATTTTTGATCACATTTCCCAAAGCGGCAGTGGCAACAAACATTCCCGTTCCCATCAGCCCTTTCTTTAAAAAATCTTTTCGATCCATCTGTTGTATTTGTTAATTGATACTACAAAGTAACGACACTTTAGAGGGCTACGCATTGAACTAGGACAAGAAATTGAATGAGATTGATTGTTGACGTTGATTTTTTTAGCCACCGATTCCACCGATGTTGATCATTCAGAAGATGTGAAATATTAACCAAAAGAATGCATAAGCATTCTTATCTGTGCGCATCCGTGGCAAAACGTTTTCTACTATCACATCCCGATGAATCGGGATGCTACATTAGATTTCGGTTAGAAATAAAACGCATCATTTTTTCGCCAGGCGGGTTCTTACCTTACTGAGAAATTCTGCCGACATGCCCAAAAACGACGCAATGTACAATTGTGGAACACGTTGTGCGATGGTCGGGTAGCGTTTACTGAAATCGAGGTATTTCTCTTCGGCATTCATGGAAATGGTGTTCATCAAGCGGTGTTGCAAACTAGCCAAATTGCGCTGTACCATGAGGCGAAACAAGCGTTCGAATTTTGGGAGTTGTTGCAGTAATTCTTCCTTTGCTTCTCGGGTAAGCACCAACAATTCGCAATCTTCCAGCGTTTCGATAAATTGATTACTGGGTTGTTGTTCGTGAAAACTAGCAATATCGCTTACCCACCAATCTTCAATGGCAAATTGCAGAATCACCTCAAATCCGTTTTCGTTGATGTAATAACTTCTGATACAACCTTTGTTGATGTAAGCTTCAAAATCGCACACCTCACCTTGTTGAAGCAGAAAGGTTTTCTTTTTTACCGTTCGAACTTCCAAAAAGGAGTTGAATAATTCCAATTCGGATTCGGTAAAAGCACAGGTTTTACTCACGTGCTGATTGATGGAATGAAACGTTTCTTCTTGAATTTTAGTTGTTTTCATGGTTATATCGAATGCAAACTGCTGAAATGGTCGGAAGTTCCAAACGGGTTTCCGGTTCTACTGTAAATGCGTTTTTGAGGTAAAAATTTACAGGTGAAAGATACGGATTTCCATCGGCTTTAAGGGCATGATCGTGGTCGATTACCCAACCCGAGAGTTGCGGTTGATTAGCTTGCATCCGTTTGAGTAAAACACTTCCCAAACCTTTTCCGTGCAGCGAATCATCAAGTAACATGGCGAACCAAATGGCATTTTCACGTTTAAAAGTCATTCCCCAACCAATCAATTCATGCGACAGCTGTTTCACTAAATAATGACGTTGCTGTTCCAATGGTTTCAAATAGCGATCGAAATCTTCCGGATCTGAAAGCGCTAAACTTTCGGGGTATACATTGTTCCAAATTTTTCGAACGGTTTCTTTTTGAGTGGGAGATAGTGCTTCTCTAACCACAATCGTAAGAGGCGGAGCAACCTGTTTTTCGGTTAGTGCGAGTTGAAAACAGTTCAGTACTTCAACATCGTTTTCAAAGGAAAAATCACCTTTCCATTCAAACCCTAAACGTTCCAATAATTGGATGGATCGAATGTTGGATTTATCCGTTATGGCGAGTAAACTCTTTATGTTTAATACTTCCCTCGATTCTTTGATAACCACTTCACAAGCTTCACGAGCAAACCCTTTTCCTTCAAATTCAGGTAATAAAGCAAAACCCAAATCGAAATAATTCAAATTGTCGCGTTTATACAATCCGCACATTCCTATACGTGTGTCCGAATCTTTTAAAACCAAACAGTATGCTCCAAAACCGTGAATGTCATAAGACCTCAGCGGACCGTTGATCAGGTATTCTTCTGCCGCTTCAAGGGAATGAATATTGCGGTCGCCGATGTATTGATACCAAGAAGGAGTGTTGACCAATTCGAGAATAAAATCGGCATCCTCAACGGTTGCTTTTCGTAGGGTTAACCGTTCGGTAAGTAATGGTTTGTTCATGAATAAAAGGCTGCCTTTGGGGCAGAGGTAAAGATATGTTGTTGAAAAAGGGAGATTAACGCTCTACAAGTTTGCTGTCGGTTACCGACCAAACACCTTTTGTTTTTTTGAGTAACACAGTAATCATTAAGCCTTCCGCGTTGTAACGGTACATAATGGTGGCACTTTCTGAGGCAATTTCAAAACGCATAAATTCTACCACCGCAACAGTTCCTTTGGCTTCAATTTCATCCGAAGTCATGTAAACTACCGGTTTGCCGAATTTACTGAGTGAAGCTTGCGGTACTTTTCCGTTGCTTTCAACAACAATTGGCAGACGCTCGGGTTTCTCTGAGTGAAAATAAGGTTGCAATGCCGGTAAATCCAAACATAATTGCATCACTTCTTTTTTGTCCTGATCGGTTTGCGCTTGTGCGGATAACCCCACAAATAGCAACAAAACCATTAAGTACCAACGTGTTTTCATAACGAGTTGCAGTTTACTTAGTTGAAAGATACGAATAAACAAGAATCGTACCGAACAATTAAAGTAAAAAAGCATTAATGGTTACAGAATCAGTTTGTTAATAACTCAATGATAGAGGTGGAAAAATCCATGAACTGCGGGACGTTGACCGTGTTTTCCATCCGGATAAAACTGGTAAAAATAAACGCCTTCGCTCCATTCGTTTCCTGAAAAACTATTGTCGTAATTCTCCATTTCGAAGAGCACATTTCCCCAGCGGTTCACAATCACGAGGTAATTGTCTTTCATCAACTCGGTATTCGGAATAATGAAATAATCGTTGGTGCCGTCGCCGTTGGAAGTAATGACATTGGGTGGTCGTGGTGTACAATCTTCAAACGTTACCAAAACACTGGTCGGAAGGGTTACACAACCGTCGTCGTCAATACCATAGGCAGTGAAAACGGAATCTTGAAAATTACCAGCTGCAATGATCAACGGATTGCCTATCACCGAATCGCCTCCGTTTTGCCAGTAAATTTGACCACTAAATCCGTTGATTCCATACAAACTGATCGTGAGGTAATCACACGCACTCATTTCGTAAGCATTCAGTTCGAGCGGATATTCGCCAATTAGCGTAAGTGGAGTGCTTGCTATTTGGGTGAAACAATCGTTACTCACAGATAGGTAAATAGTTCCGTTTTGGGTGAATGAAGTATACGGAACTGATACGGTTGGTGAAGTAGAAAGCGTATCTCCGTTCAAGGTCCAAACAATGGTATTCACGGTGTTACTGTCGGTGGCCAACAAGAGATCCTCGTTTTCGCATAAAACGGCATTCCCGATTATAGTTGGAGTTGTAATGTACGGAATGACCGAAAGCGTTATGGTGTCCAGATTAAAAGCGCACAGCGGATGTGGGTGTGAAACATACAATGTTTGCGTAGTGGAAATATTGGGAATGGTATAGGTCGATCCAACCACATTTGGAATGCTATCGTTCAGGTCGGTATACCAAGCTGTCGTGAACCCCGAATTGTCAGTAAGCACAACCGTTTGACCTTGACAAAGCGTTTGATCGGGCTGGCTGGGAGCAGACGGAATATTCTCCAAACCGATGTTAATCGAAACGGTTTGCTCGCATCCGAGCGCATTGATGAGGGTTACGGTAACCGTTCCGGGTTGATTCGTTGTAAAGGTATTTCCTTGAAATTGTCCGTTGTTCCATTCGTATGAAAGCATTCCCGGATTGGTGGTAATGGTAGTTGTTTGTCCCGGACAAATGAGCGTATCGGTAGCTGTGATAAATGGTGTGAATTGTCCGTCTGATAAAGTCACACTATCCAATGTTGCAGTTCCGCATTGATAGATTTCGCAGTAGTACGTTCCCGGTTGATTGACAAAAACTGTGTTTTCTACCGAAACGATGGGCGCATACCACGTAATTGCTGCAACACCGTTGTATACCGGAATCAATTCAATGTCACTGGAATCGCAGAATACATTTACGGGCGAAAAGGCCAATGAAGGAATGACGTATTCGCTGATTTCAACTTGTTCTAGCGTAAAGCTACAGCCTTCAGGATCGGTGTAAATGCAATAATACAATCCTGAGCTGGCAACGTCTAAGGATGAATTGGAACCAAGCGAACTACCATCCGGACCAATCCAGTTATACGTTCCTGCCGGAATTACTGAAAGCGTAACGGTGGCGTTCGGGCAAATCAATCCGTCGAACGGATACATCTGAATAAGCGGCGCTTGTTTGTTGTTAACGAACGTTCCCACTGTAAAACTGGCCGAACAACCGGTTACTGTATCTGTGGTTGCTCCTGCGTAAGAGTAATAACCGATCTGCGAAACCAGAATGGAATCACCATCGGCACTTTGCCACACAATGTTGTTTCCACCTGTCCAAACTCCTCCGGGCATGGTTTGCGAAACACTGATATAGCATGAATCTCCCGGACAGATCGGGCTGTCGGAAATGAGCGTAAGGTTGGTGACGGGATTGTCAAAAACGGTAATGTAAAACGAATCGGAAATATGGTATTGGATCGTATCGATCCCACAGGCATTGTCATAGCCCACATACGCCACATAATTAATGACGTACCAGCCGGTGGAATCCGGAACAATCGTACAAGAGTGAATTCCTACATTCATGTTCGGAAGTACGTCAGGTGAAAGAAATTGTTCGTAGATAAATGGCGTAGAATAAACCGTATTTGCCCCAGACGGATTGGTAATTGTATCGATCACAATGTATTGAATCACCTCGTTTTCGCACACGCTGATCGAATCATCAAAGTTGTCGGCATTGAGCATTACGATTACCGGATAAATACTGTCGTAATCAACTACCGTATCGTGAATTACAGCAAAAACAGTTTGCGATGTACAACCAAATTCATTTGTGGCAATAACAACATAATCGCCCGCGTCAGTGACTTCAAAAGGAGTTAGCCCCGTATGGAAAGGGGAGTTGTAATAGTTGATTTGCAGCGTGCATTGATTGCACAAATTTGAAAACGAAACCAAGGCGGTGTCGGGAATGCAAAGTTGAATGTTGGTGTATGAAACCGGTGAGTTGGTATTGTAGCCCAGATCATCTGTCATCAGTGGCAACGTAGGACTTTGATGCGCAATGGTAATAATGGTGTCTCGGAAGGTGTAACAACCATCGATGGAAGTGGAGGTCACCGTTACCATTTCGTTGGTATGCGCCACATACAGATAAGGATCGTCATCCAGGTTATCGGCGCTCCATGAAAAATCAAAATCGGGACCAACATATTGATCGGTGTGTTGCTGGAATGCCAGGTACATCGCGTTGCAAAACTCAACGGTATCTTGTTGTGGATACAAATCCGGTGGAATAGAGTCATACGGAACGCCCATTCCGCCGCCGGGCTGGTAATAGTAGTAATTGGGATTGGTGACATCGTTCACTTTTCCTACAAACACGTTTTTCGATAAGTCGCCTAAAATCGAGTATTGTAAAAAGCCTACTCCGCCCCCTGCTCCGTTAAAGACAATGTTGTTAGGACTAGCAGAAAGATTCGTCAGGTTGTAAACGTTGGTTGGAACGAACAAATCATTTTCGAAACTTCCGGCAAAAATGGGTTTGTCATTTCCGCCATTGGCCAAGGCATAACACAAATCTTCGCGTTTACCACCCGATTGCCTGTTCCAGATCATTCCACCACCCGGACCGAATTTACTCACGAAAATATCTCTGAATCCTACGGTATTCCACAATCCTGTGTCGGTTGAATCTCTGTATTCATCAAAGTTGCAACGGAAATCACCGCAGATAAAAACGTTTTGTGCATTATCGATCGTTAATCCGCGAGAGGTAAGATCCGAATCGGAACCTTGCGCTCTTCCCCAGATGTAATTTCCGGTAGCGGTTCCCAATTTGATGAGGAATATTTTCTTCACATACGGACTGGTTAACTGGTTGGTCACCGCATTTGCTTGAATGAACATGGTGCCCAGAAAATTTCCGGTTGTGTAAATTTCGTTGTTGCTGTTGATCTTGATTGCGCTGGCGTAGGTTTGTGTAGCTCCGAGTTTGTCAAACCACGTAAGATCGCCATTCACCGTCAATTTGGCCACATAACCTGCATTGATTACCTGGTTGTTGATCGTTTGCCCGATGAAATTCATGGTATCGGAATACTGTCCGGTAACGTAGATGTTATTGGCATTGTCGCAGGTAACCGCAATTCCCATATCATCTTCGCGCGAATTTCCTTTTTTGGTCCAAGCAGGAGCACCGGCAGTTGAAAATTTAGCAATGAAAATATCGGCGCTTGGCGAACCGTTTGCCGGGTTGATTTGCGAACTGTAAGATGTGCTTCCGATGGTGGTGTTTCCGGTAAATTTTCCGGTAATTATCACATTTCCGGTTCCGTCAACTGCAATTCCGTAAGGGATTTCTTCGTCGCTGCCACCATCACTTCTAGCCCAGGTAACTCCACCGTTGGTAGTGAGTTTAGCGGTGAAAATATCGCGTGAACCTCCGTTTGAATTGAGCGTTGTGGCGCCCATTTGCATGCTTCCGGCAAAATATCCGGTGATGTAAATGTTGTTGCTGTTATCGATGGCTACTTTTTGCCCGCGATCGATTTGATTTCCCCCGAATTTCTTGAGCCACAATAATTGTCCGGTAGCACTGTATTTTGCCAGAAAAGCATCTGAAAATCCACTGGAAGCTTGTATGGATGAATCGTTGAATTGTAATTGCCCGCTGAAATAACCGATCACTATTGAGTTACCGTTTCCATCTACTGCAATATCCAAGGCTTCGCTGGCAAAATTGCCGCTCGATCCGGCAAGCCAATCTTGTGCTTGAGCAAGAGGAGCGAATAGTGTGACAATGAGTATGATGTATAGGTATTTCATGTAGTTATGCGCAAGCGTGTTGAGTACAGACGACAAGATAAGACAAAAGGTTGGCTTGTTCCGGTGAGTGTGGAATTTTGAACGGAATTTTCTGAAAATGGATTTCGGGAATATCGGAATTCGGGAATTCGGGTGTTTGGAATATCCCGAACACTGTTTTAGTTAAACAGGCTTGATTTAGGTAAAACTTAATTAGTTAACGTGTTGTTCGAAAGGTTCTCCTTGCCAGATCATTTCAACGAATCCAATGCTGTACGGATTATCGCAACTCCCAATGATACAAACGCACTTTTCCGTTTTTATTCAGGCGCTCTTTCGGGCGACTTTTGTGACGCAAACGTAAAACCCAAACAAATGAAAATAAGTCAACTAATCCTTTTGATCGTGTTCGTCACAAGCGCCATAGGTAAATCAGTAGCCCAAGAACAACCCGAAGTAGCGCTGCCTTCCATGGTAATCGGTGGAATTGAGGTGCGCGGTATTTCGTTCAATGACGAGATTTTGCGTTCCATTATTTACAAATCATTGGTCAATTCAAAGAAATACGTGGTGAACGATCGCTACGATGTGGCCGAGAAAATCGGTTTGGATAAAGTAAAAACCTGCATGGGTAAAGAATGTTTGATTCGCACGGGAAAGGAATTGAATGCCGATTATGCCATGAGTGCCAGTTACGACGGTTTGGGTGACCGAATCTTGATTTCCATGAAAATTGTTGACGTGAATTCTGGTGAAATTGTTCAAAATGAGATTGAGCAGTTCGAGAATCAACCGCGTGAATTGAACCGTATGACCGACATTATGATTTACCGTATGTTGAAAATAGATGCGGATATTTCTGCTTCCAAATCGCTTATTTTTAAGGATAATCCAGCTGCATCAACCGGTTTGGGTAGAATGAATAATTCAGGTCCGCGTATGGGCGTTGCAATCGTAACGGAAGAAAATTCAGACTTTTTTACTCGTCCGGAAGATCAAGGCGGAGTAGGAGGTGTGCCTGTATTATTCAACATCGGTTATCAATTGGAAAAACAATATGTTGGAAGCGAAAATTTCAGTGCTTTGTTTGAATTCATTGGTAACGTAGCCGGAATTGAACACGGAACTCCTGTACCGTCATTGGCCATTTTACATGGTGTTCGTTTCGGGAAAGGAGCTTGGGAAATTGCCATGGGACCATCGTTGAGTATGAAAAAACTCTTGTCAGGAACCACCGAATACGACGGAACCTTTCGCACATTTTCAGATCTGGCCAATGCAGGAGTCATGAATGCAGATCAGTTTAATTATACGGATCGGCCGGATACACGCGGAGCTGCTTATTTCTCATCGAATTTCGTTGTGGGGATAGGGAAAACCTTTCGTCCGGGAGCGCTGAACGTACCGCTGAATGCTTACGCTTCGTTCAATAAATACGGAACAACTTACGGCCTGTCACTTGGAATCAACATTACTCGATCACGAAAATATACCACCACCAAATAAGAAAGAACACCTGTTCAACCGCATCTGTTTAGGCTGATGTGGGTTAGATCAAAGACCTTCGGAAGCGTCATGGCTCCGAAGGTCTTACTTTTTTCTTGATAAAAAAGTAAGCAAAAAATCAAGGCTGTAAGTCCCGATCTTGAGAACTACAGTTTGTTAAGCGATCTCAACCCAACTCGCAAAACGTCATTTGCGGATTGTTTTGCAAACAACCCGATGACTGAGCTCAAACAGGGCTTCGATGAAGCTTAACTTCACCTTGTTCTCCTACAATCGTTACTTAATGCCTTGGGAGATAAAGGTTTTAAAATTTGTTTTTTAGTTCTACAATAATTGAATCGAATGGTTATTTGGTTCAGTCAATTTCACATTTAAAAACGAACTTTAAAAGACCTTCGGATTAAAAACTGCTCCGAAGGTCTCTTCATTTAACTTCGATTCAGGTGGTTTCGAAGTTTATTTTTCTAGTGAAGGACATGATGGCGGCCAGTACAACCAACAATCCGATGCTTCCCACAATGAGGGCATAGATTTCAAGGTTTACGATCACCAATAAGAACGCGTATAAAAGCAACAGGCTGATTCCGCTCATAAAGGCGAATTTTAGTGATTTTAAGATGGAGCGGGCGTACCACACAATGATCAAGACAATGGTAACCGAAGCGATGATGTAGGCCGTAATAAATCCGACTTGTTCAGAAAAGGAAAGTAGTAAGGAATAGAATAGTAACAAGGCCAATCCGATCATGAAATAATGCAAGGGATGCACAGTCACTTTTCCGATTATTTGGATCAGAAAGAACACGGCAAACGTGAGAATTAATACCATTAAGCCGTATTTGATCGTGCGCTCGTTAAGTTGGTAATGATCCACCATTTTAATGAAACGGATGTCGGAATAGTTTTTTGAAAACCAGTTGATTCCATCCAAATGCAATTCGGTTTTTCCGCTTCCTATTTTCATGGAATTCCAGGTTCCTGTGAACCCTTTTTCAGAAATATGAAGTGCGTCGCCCTGCGGTAACCATGTTCCGTCAAAAGCCGGATCGTTCCAGTTAGAAGCCAATTTCATCGTCGATTCGTTGGCGAGTGATTGGTAATGAACCGACTGACTTCCATTAATTGCGGTGTTTACTTGAACTTCAACAAGGGTATTAGCTACCGGATCGAGTGAGAACGGAGCGGTTACATTGATGATCATATCGTCTCGTCCCACACGTTGTTGTTCGTTTACAGGCATTGATTTTCCAAGAAAACGAATGGCATCGATGCGTTTGAAGTTTGTTTCAGCATCGGTCATAAAACCTACTTGCGTATGACTCCAATCTATTTCGCGATCGGGATTGGTTTTCAGAAAATCTTTCAGGTTAAAGCGGGCTTTGCCTTTAACGTCGGCGGTGAATGTGGGCGTGCTGAAAATGCCCCGATACTTTTCGGTGACTACGGTGTTGAGGTCTTCGCTGCTCCATTCAGGATAAATGTAAGCGATGTGTTTGTTTCGTTCAGTGTGCGGAATTTTTGTCTGGTTTTTACCAGCTGTTTCCCAACGAATAGTTTCGGTGACGGGCACTTTCATTACAATGCCGTAGTAAGCAACCGGACCTCCCCATTCGGTTTTGAGTTGATCAACTACATCATTTTGTCGGTCTTTTCGTTCTTCAATGAGACTGCCGAGTTGGGAAAGGGGCACAAGAAGTACCAAGGAAATGATTCCAACGATGATGAAACGCGCGGTGTGTGAGCGCATAAATTGCTGGAATCCGGAAGGAGATTGTTGTGCGGGTTGATGCTGAGTTGTTTCCATAATAGTTAAATTAAAAGAACTTTGAATTTCAAAGTAATGGATTAAAAAAAGGGAATTATCTGCTTTGTTTGATTAATTGTTCCAATGCATTGAGGTGTTGTTCGAATGCTAGCTTGCCTGCAGCCGATGCTGCGTAGCGCGTGTTAGGTTTCTTACCGATAAACTGTTTGGTCACCACAATAAATTCTTCTTGTTCCAAGGCTTTTACATGGCTGGCCAGGTTTCCATCGGTGACATCCAATAGTTCTTTCAGGGTGGTAAATTCCATCCATTCATTCACCATCAATACCGACATAATGCCGAGTCTGATGCGGTGATCGAACGCTTTATTGATATGTGAAATGACGTGTTTCAATCTGCTTGTTTTCGGTCAAATTTAAGATACATTATTGTACCGTAGAGAATATGCAACACTCCGAAGCCTAAAGTCCAGAAATGCAGTCCGTAACCCGGAAAGCCTGTATTCACCAAACCGAGCAGGATAAAGGCAATACCCAGTGAACGGAGCGTCTCGAAGGTGTACTTGCTGGCATTGACCAAAGCGAGTCCGTAAAAGATCAATGTAACCGGCGCTATGAGTCCGTAATGTTTTTGTTGTAACAATAAAATGCCGAATGCGCCACCGGTTGAAAGCGGTATAAATAGGTTGATGAGCATGCGCTGGCTGCTTTTATTCCAGATTTTCTCACCGCGTTTTTTGGCTTTTCGTGACGAAAGTACAACTCCAGTTGCAAGGGAAAGAAAAATGACCCCGGCAGCTATCGCAACAATTTGTTTGAATTCTCTGCTTTCAAGCGTTACATAAAGGTAGGAGCGATGTTGAATAATGTAATGCGCTCCGATTGCACCGCAAATGGCGTAAATTCCGGCAAGTACGCCCGACAAGCCCGAAAGGGATAAGAACCGCGATGAGCGATCCATGATGTTGCGGATGTCTTTGAGTTGATCGATGTATCGTTGGTCTTCCATAAAAGAACTTTGAAATACAAAGTAAATGCAATTTTCGAAATCAAAATGCATTTCAAGTCAAAAAAAGTAATTTTAACATTCTTTAAGCGAGCACATGGCCAAAACGTTTCCTTCAACCGCCACATTTATTTGGGCAAAATCAACCCTTCCGTTGTGGACCAATACAGCGGGATTCTTTTTCTATTGTGCGTTGATACTTTTTTTCGGGTTCGGACTCATCCCTAATTTCACTCCGCTCGAGAATTGGCAATTCAATGTTGGTGGCATGGCGCTCATTTTTCTATTGGATTGGTTGTTGAACAACTTGTTTAAAGGATATGTACCTCAGGGCAAAATTGTGATCAACCAACAAAAAACCGAATTGATTTCACTGAAAGGCAGAGTAGAGCATACGATCAATCACCAAAACGTGAAGGGGTTGCGTGTACACGATGGTGTTCAGTTTTCGCTGTTTCGTTTTCTTAGTAAACACCGTTTGGTTATTGTAGAAATGGCGTTCAAAGACGGAACTACCATGAAGTTTGAAGCCGTGAAATGGTCGACTACCGAAAAAGGAATTGATGTAGAAGGAATGTTGTTTTCGCTGAGTGATTAAAGCGGTAATGAAACGGAAGCAAGTGATTTTTTTGCTGAAGCCACTTTTTCACTGAACAATTCTTTGGAACGCAACTTCTCAGCCACAACGGAAATGCGTTGTTTTGTTTCGGTTGACATAGGAGCTACACCGGCAACTGAAGTTGAAATTGACTTTTTCATTTAAACTAAATTAATCAAAAAATGGTTTCATTCAATCAAAAATCAAGCATCCAACATCAATTATGTTTACACTTCCCTTTTTGAGGAACAGGATCATAACCATGTCCGCCCCACGGATGGCAACGACTGATACGTATACTTCCCAGCCAAAGACCTTTCAGCGGACCGTGAACTTTTAATGCTTCTATCATGTAAGCCGAGCAAGTAGGATCGTAGCGACAACTGTTGGGCAGGATCGGACTGATCACCCATTGGTAAATTTTTACCGGGATAATAAGAAAGAAGCTGAAAAATTGACCGATCAATCGCATGTACAAATGTACGGATTTCGGTATCATTTGATGCTGGTTGCAAACCTGAAATTAAGGTAGAAAAACGTTCGTAATATTGCAAATTGGCATATCAAATAACGCTACGGAATTTCGCAATATTACGAACGCGGTTTCCCTTGCTATGGTTGATGTTGAGCGCAGTTTTAACCGATCAGCATTCCCCGATTTTTATTCCTCCGTTTTATCCAACCGCCACGAAATGTTATCCGATTTTTGCCCTTGAACCAAAACCCCGTTTTTTTCTAGAACGCGATGCGAAGCACTATTTTCGGGATCTGTTTCTGCTAAAATGGATGTCACATTTACTTGCTGAAACGCCCATTCGATGATTCGACCTACGGCTTCTGTCATCAATCCGTTTCGCTCAAAGTCGGGATAGGTGCCATAACCAATTTCGATTTCACCGTTCGCATTTGGTGGTCCTTTGAAACACACATCAGCCACCATTACCTGTTGTTCTTTATGAATAACGGTCCAAAAAGTAACAAACCAATCATGCGGTATCTGACCGGTTAGTTTTGGAAGAATTTTCAACTCGATGGCGTTTTTTACACGGTCGTTTACAATGCGTGCCTGGTGAACAAGCTTCAACGAATCCTCCAACGAAAAATCGGACAGAACATAGTTGCTGAGTTCCTGTTTCGACAAGGGTTTTATGAGGAGGCGTTGTGTTTCGATTTGCATGTTGAGGATGTGAATCTGATTTTTAGTTGGTTCTTATATACGTGGTTGTAATGTCACCACATTTTTTAGAAGTGGAAGCGCCAACATATTCATCTCCCGAACAGCTAACAATGGTTGTTGTGACCCGATCGCCCTTTTTGAGACAACCGGGAGCATTGATTGCTTTTTTGAGTTTCAAAACATAGGTTGTTTCGGATGTCCATTTGATTTTTAAAATCAAGCGCGATTGTCCGTTATTGAAAATTTCGGTTTGTAATTTATCGGTGCGGATAATCACGGATTGCGACCCTTGATCGGAATAGATAAAGTTGCCTGTTCTCATTTTCTTGAGACATTCGGTGTCTTGGGCTACTAGTTGTTGTATTGTAAGAACTGAGAAAATAATAAAAACGACGAATTTCATTGGTATGGATTTGATTTAAAAGTAGTCAAAAGTTACTCTGGTGATGAGATGTTGGCATTGTGTTCGAGCTTATACAGTTCTATGTTGTGACCAAGTAACCCGCGAAAATGATCAATGTTTCCGAGTTCGTATTGACGAATTTTGCCATCCTTAAGACATACTAATAGATAACGATCATATCTTGGTATATCGTCCAAATCAATCCGTTCAGTTTTTATTCCGGTTGCAGCGATAGCCGACCATTCCGTTAGAAATCCGGTATTGTTGTTCGTGATACCTAATTTGTCTAGTTGTATTCTGGTGAATATGATACTTTTTGGCAAAGGATAATTGGCACTTTTTTCATAGGGTTCCAAATAACGGGTAATGGTCAATTCAAGATTTTTTTTTGAAAATATCCACGAACCGCTATTTTTTCGTTCGTCTTCAACAAATTGGAAAAGGAGTTCGATGGCTTGTTGGTAAATTAGAACATCCTTCCGAATAACAACGGCTATTTGACGCGCGTTTTTCCATTCGGGGTCATTTCTAATCTCTTCCAAAGAATTTTTAGTTTCAATTAAATAACGAACAATATCACTTAATGTCAGTGTCGGTAACTTAACGTGTATAGGAATTAGGTTCGCTTTGATAAGAATATCGATCGTATAGCTATGAAAATAAGTATGAGCATCACCATCCAGTTCATCCAATGCAAAATAAGCTAGATCTTCATCCGACCCATTTAGATGTTGTTCATCTAAATGACTAAGGGCGTACATGTAAAGCTCTAAAGATTTTTCTACTGAAATATGATTCATAATTAGATCGAAAATAATACAACCGTTACTAAAAAGCTAAGTGTGTAATTTTCTCAGGACAAGTAATTCATCCTTCCAATCAAATACCATGGGTTTTCCTTTCGCTTCCGGATTCCATCCATTATCAAGTGCTTGTCGAATAATTATTTCAGCATCTTTCGGTTTCAGAATTTTTAAATTGAGATGAGAAGCATTCGGAAATTCGATCCAATAGGAATTAATGTACGTATCAAAATACACCTCGATTTTGCATCCTTGAACATCTTCTCTGTGAGCCACAAGTACATTGTAACCATCATTGGGACCAATCACCCAGCGATAAACAGTGCTGTCGATGGTAATGAGACGCGATTTCTTTTTAGAAAGGGCCATTTGGGAAGATGATTGAATACTTTAAACTGTTGCCAATCTAAAAAAAAGCGATGAGATTTCCACTGTTTTTCCGTTACTTGCACCTAACTATAACTACAACAGCATGTTCAAATCACTATCACTACTGCTTCTAGCCGGATGGCTTTCCATTTCAAGTACGCTTCAGGTATCGGGTGTTTATATCTGCGATAGCAAAGACGCCAAAAAGTTTCACCTCACCGAAAAATGCCGCGGATTATCTGCCTGTAAACACGAAATAGTTTTTGTTACCAGAGAAACGGCATCGCAGCGCGGTTTGACCTTATGTGGGTTTGAGGATTGAGGGTATCTATTTTTTAACACAAAGGCACAAAGAAAATGGACAAGTTTGTCGTGTTAAAAGATCACAACGCTTGCGCTAAAGCTTCAGCGTAAGCGTAAAGGGAATTAGTTAGAGCACCTTTGTGTCCTTAACAAGTCGCGTTCATCAAAAAAGCTTTGTGCCTTTGCCGCCTTCGCTGAAGCTTTGGCGCAAGCGTTGTGTTGAAATTCTTTTGGTCGGAGTTTTATTTGCCTTTGACTGTTGCTTTGTCTTTCTTACGGAAACTAATTTTCTTGAGTGTAATAACTGCCGGCATGGTGTCACCCAATAAGAATCCCCAGGGTTTGAGCGGTTCTACGTGATCGAAAATTACTTTCACGATGGCTGTGAGCGGAATGGCTAAAAACATGCCCGGAATTCCCCAAATAGCAGCACCAATCAGTACCACAACGATGGAGACAAATGCGTTGATTTTTACCCGTGCCGCGACTACTTTCGGCAGTAAAAAGTTGTTGTCGATGAACTGAATGAAAAAGTACATCAGTAAAACATAGAGCATGTAAATAGGGGACTTGGTAAGCAAGGCAATGAGCATGAAGATCGTTGCAGCAATAATGGCTCCCAAATAGGGGATGATGTTGAGTAAAGCGCCAATGACACCTAATAAAATAGCATATTGAATTCCAATCAATAACAATCCGATGGAGTTGAGAATGGCCACGATGATCATTTCGATGAACAATCCGATGAGGTAACTCTGGATGATTTTTTTGGTGTTTTTGAGTACTTCGTCTACAGCAGTTTGATTTTCGGAACGAAATAAGCGATGAATAAATTCAAGAATCAACGGTTTGTAATACAACAGCATGACCATGTAAACCGGCAATAATACGGCTGTAACCAGCATGTGTCCAAACTTGGTAATGTTTTCGCCGACAGCAAAATCATCGATCTGCTCGCTTTGGGTTTCGGCTAGCCATTTGTTTATTTTGTCGGGGTGAACGGATGTTTGCTCGGCCAGCCAATTAATAAAATCGGTGCTGTTGGCGGTGAGTTTTTCCTGCATTTTTGGAAAGGAAGCCATGAAATTATCTCCTTGCGAAATCACAAAATACAGAATGGTTAGTACCGTTAAAAGTGCCACAATCACTGCGATTAGTATGGCAATGAGCCGATTGAATCGATGGCGTGTAAGAAAATTCACCAATGGATTTAGCAAGATGGCAATGATGGTGGCATACACAATCGGGATGATGATTTGTTGCCCAATGCGCATGGTGTAACCAAAGGCAAACAAACTGATAAAAACCAGTGCGATTTTTGCGTAGAAGGGGAGCTTGTAAACGGTTGTTTCCATAGAGTTTAACGACTTGATTGAAGGAGTTTTTGTAAGATGGTTTTCCCCAGGTTTTTGATTCCCTCGGGATGTTTCGATACTTCTTTGGTGACAATCATTTGTACGGCATTGCCCATCAATTGAGTGAGGATGTTGTTCGATTGACCGACAACTGCTTTTTTGGCAATCATTCCTGTTGTTACACCAATTGCAAAATCAACTACACTTGTTCTAATATCGGGCGAAGTAAAGAGGTCCGTTACCGCAATCTTAACCAGATTGGCCGGTTGCAGTTGTTTGCGGACTTGCTGAAATTGTTCGCTTACCAATGCACTCTGCTCGAGTCGTTTAGCCTCCAATGTGGCGATTGCCTGTTGCAGCAATTCGTTGTTTGATGGCGCTTTCATGACTTGGGTTGGTATAAATGAGCAATGATGTTGTTTTTGATGCGCGCTTTAAGCGGTTTGAACACCACTATCAAAACGAGAATTCCTAGTCCGTAGAAAGCGGCCACGATCAAAAAGCCGTAGTAAATTGTTCCAAGTAGATCACCGAGCCAAAAAGCAACTCCGGTACTTGCTATAATTGCAAAAATACAGATCGCCAAAACCATGATGATGTGCGAAATGAGAAATGACATTACAGTAGAAGCGTGGTCATAGGTTTGCAGTTTTGCCAGTTCAATACGGGTATTGCCGTAATCTTCCACACGTGTTAAAAGTGTTTCCATCGAGTTTGCCACTGTTTCCATAGCTGTGTTTTGGTTGCGAATAGAGCTGTCTAAAAAGTAATATTCTGCTTCGTTATTTTCGGAAATCGACGTTGGTCATTTACTTTAGTAAACTCACCATATTTCATCCTCAATGCCTTGCATCTCACTACTTTTTAGCCAGCCTCTTGGTTTAGTTTAATCGAATGCAATTACAAATGTTTACCATCGCGAATTGCTTCCTGATCTTCTACTTCTTCTTCTGTGTGGTTCATCATTCCACTGAGTTTTTCAGATACTGCGTCTTTCAGGTCTTCACCTTTCGAAAGCAATTTTCTGCGGGTAACGCTTCCTTTATCAGGTGCAAAAAGTACGCCTAGCAGGCCGCCTACAGCCACGCCTACGAGTAGTGCGCCAATTATTTTTCCGGTATTGTTTGAATCTTCCATGTCGGTTTTTTTTGTGGGTGAATACTGAGCTTATGCGTGTGCAAGCTCTTTTTTGGCTTCATGGTTAAGACCTTGCAATTTTGCTTGAACGTCATCTTTTACCTCCTCTCCTTTGGATACTAATTTCTTGCGTGTAATGCTTCCTTTATCAGGAGCAAATAAAACGCCCAATGCACCGCCGACCACTAGGCCAACTATCAATGCACCGATAACTTTTCGGTTGTTTGATGGGTTTTCTTTTTCCATGTTTTCTCGAGTTATGATGTGTGTTTGTGTTTTGAAGAATGTGCGAACCTAAAAATGGATTGCGAGACAAAGCGTTGAAATGCCCGAAGACAAATCGAGTAATAATCCAACTTTTCCGTTGAAATGGTATTCTGCACCAATGTGTCCGTCGAAGTAGATGCCGCTGGTGCCTTTGTTTACGGTTGTTTCACCATTGTAACCATTTTCCCAACGTGTTGTGCGGAAGGCAAATCCTAGTGAACCGGCAAGGTAAAAGTCCCATTTGGAACCTGCGCCCAAGAATTGATCGAAATAATAACTTCCTTTTAAACCAACAGGTACAATGGTGCGTCGGTAAGAGTAGTATCTATAAGGATTATTAGGATTGCCCCAATAGTAATTGTTTTGGTAAGATAAAACGGTGATGAAAGGAGCAAGTGTGAAATTGCGAGCAACGTCGAATTCCAAATCGGCATGAAGTACAGGGATGGATTGACCAACGTAGCTGTAATAGCCGATGCCGACACCTAAATTTAAAGTGGTTCCGTATTGCTCACCGCCGGTTTTTTGTGCTGATAGCGGTTGTTGAATAGCAAGAATTAATAGTAGTGTAATGATAACGTATTTCATTTTTTGTAGTTAATGACACAAGAAGTTGCGTCCTTACAAAGATGAAGCGAATGCCCATGGGAAGTGTTACAGCATTAATTCGCTTCATTACATTATTCCCACTTTTACGACAAAACAAAACCGACGCATTCCGTATGAAAGAATTACGCCGGTTTGTTTAATCGAAACCAAATTTAAAACCGTGTCCGCCTTTGGCGTGATCGAAATCGTTTTTATGCTTCGCTTTATCAGATCTTATTTTCGCACGATAAATTCTGAGCGTCTGTTTTTCTGATGTTCTGATTCGGAGCAATCTGAAACAACACCATCTTCGCAAGCACATGCGTTAACCGGTTTTGTTTCACCTACTCCTTTTCCTGTAATACGCGTTGGTTTGCTAATGCGCGAACGGATGTATTCAATGGTTGAATTTGCTCGTTTCTGTGACAAATCGTTGTTATAAGCTGTTGTACCTCTACAGTCGGTATAAGCCATCAGCTCCACTTCCATATTCGGGTATTTGTTCATCACCACAATGATTTTATCTAATTCCGAAGCGGCATCCGGGCGAATGTTCCAACGATCATAATCAAAATAGATCGGTTTTAGCTTCACTGTTTTTGCTAAATCTTTGTTCACCACTACATCTGTGTCGGCAACAATGACATCTTCGGGTTCTGCGATTTTGTCTTGCAGCAATACAATGTCTGCTTCAATTTTTGCCTCATCTCCAAAGCTATTCGTGCTGGTGCGACCTTCTATGTACAAGTTTTTGTTTCCGATGAGTTCGTAGGTTTTATCAGGAGCAACCTTAAACGAATAGTGTCCCATCGCATCAGCAGTTTGCGTTTCCTGCACTTCACCGTTTTCATCCAACAAGGTGATAAAGGCTCCAGGAATGTAATTTCCGTTGATGTCTTTGGTAATACCGAAGAATTCTTTTTGTTGCACAGTGGCAGCCGATTCAAAGGCATAGATATCGTCTAATCCGCCACCGTCTGCTCTGTTCGAAGAAAGGTATCCGGTATGCGTTTTCTCATTCGTAATCAATGCAAAATCATCGTAACGGGTGTTTACCGGAGCTCCCGGATTTTCAACCGTTCCAAATGACGCACCATTCATCGCGCTTTTGAAAATGTCTAAACCTCCTAATCCGAAGTGTCCGCTTGATGCAAACCACAAGATCTGATTGGTTTCATCAATAAAAGGAAACAGTTCGTCGCTTTCGGTATTGATCTGATCACCCAAGTTTTCGGGTGTTGACCATGCGCCATTACCGATTTTGGTGGTTTTGTACAAATCTGTTCCTCCAAAACCGCCCGGCATATCACTCACAAAATACATGGTGTTTCCGTCGGCTAGCAAATAGGGGTGACCTACCGAATAACCAAGGTTGTTGTGAATAAAAGGAACAGGTTCAGACCATTTGTTGTCGCTGTAACTGCTGGTGAAAATTTGCAACTCAACAATTTTATCGGGGCTTTTGTCTGAAGCATTGTTGGTTGTCATTGCCATAAACGTACCGTTGTTACTAAAACTGGCCGGACCATCGTGCAATTTCGAGTTGAATTCTTTATCGAAGAATGCGCGTTTTTCCAATTGCCCGTTTTTAACTTCGGCAACGTACAACTTCAAGTAAGGCTGACCGTTCCAATTGTATTTTCGCTTAATCATTTTTGGTGGAACATCACTGGAAGCGTACACAATTTTATCGGCATAATAAGCCGTTCCGAAATCCTGCGATGGCGTATTCATGGTCTGCTCGGTGATTTTATAACCGGTATCGACCGTTTGGTAATCTGAAAATTTCGCTTTGTTGTCGGTATAGCTTTTTGCACGCAAATCTCCCGGTTTTTTGGTCACAAACTGATCCATTATTCGGTTCGATTCATCGTACTTGCCATCTGTTTTCAACAACATTGCATAAGCGAAATAATCTTCTGCAAGCACGCCTTCGCTGTTGGCGATCAAAAGTGCATAGCTGGCTTCGGCTTCGTCGTTGTGGCCCAGGTTGGCATGACTTTCCGCAAGACGTCGCTGTCCCATAGTGGTGAGCACATCTACCCGTTCGTAAAAGCCGATTGCACGATCAAACGAGTAAACAAAAAAGTACTTGTCGCCTTTGATTTCCCGGTTTGTTTTTTCCTGGGAAAAGGCATTCGGTCCTAACCCGAATAAAAGGACGGTGAGTATCAATAACTGTTTCATAAGATTCTTATTTAGTAGGTATACCCTTAGAAATATCGGGGTGAATGAATTTGTTTTTTGCCGGAAAAAATGAAGTCGTAACGCAACATAATTTCATGACTTCCCGAGTTGTACTTCGCGGTTCTTAATCCGTACGACCAATCGTAAGAATAACCAACGTGGAACTGTTCCGAAAGGTCAAATCCAACCAAGGCTCCAAATGCATCTCCGGTGCGATACATGGCACCAAGTAAGAAGCGTTTGTGAATGATAAACGAAGCAGTTACGTCTACTTGTAGCGGAGCACCTGCTGTGGCTTTCACCAAGGTTGTTGGTTTCAACGCTAGATTTTCCGATAGGTTAAACACTGCTCCGGCAATGAAGAAATAGTGTCGCTGCGATTTACCAACCAACGCAACACCATTTACATTACTCATGCTCGAATACGAACTTTCTACCAGATCCGGAACCGAAACACCGGCATAGAAACGTTCTCGCGAATAGTACGCGCCCACACCAAAATTAGGTGTGACGCGGTTTTTCGTGTTGTTTAAAAAGCTGGCATCATTCTGATTTTCCAATGCCAGGGAATTCAAGTCGGCTTGCAGAATGTTTACGCCTCCACTTAGACCCAAGGCCAGTTTTGAGCGTTTTGAAACCTGCATGATGTAGGCAAACGATCCGGAAATTCCGGTATTGTTTATCGGACCTATTTTGTCATTCATTGCCGTTAACCCAACCCCGATATGCTTGTTGGCTATCGGGGTGTGAAGGGTAAGTGTTTGCGTCATCGGTGCGCCTTTGAAACCAACCCATTGTGACCGGTGAAGGGCTGTGATGCTCAACGCCTCTCTACTCCCTGCATACGCCGGGTTGATGGATAAGGTATTGTACATGTAATGGGTATACATCGGATTCTGTTGGGCTTGTGCCATGAAGCTACCGCCTATGCACAATGCTGAAAGAATTATCTTAAATGTTTTCATATTCGTTCTTTTTAGTCGTGCTATTGATTACTTGTTCAGGTAAATGGTTCCTTTGTATTGACCTGTTCCGTTGCCCAAATCAAGGACATAGAAGTAAGTACCTACAGGCAAGACATTTCCTCCAACATTGAACTCGGAAGTTGATGTTCCATCCCATTCGTTTTCATACGGAACGGCTTTGTAAACCAAGTTACCCCAACGGTTGAATACCTCTAATTGGTTGTTCGGGAAGTTTGAAATTCCGCGAATCACAAATTGATCGTTGACCATATCGCCGTTCGGTGAAAAACCATCCGGGATAAAGAAGTCAATCGGTGTCGGTGACACGGTAGATGTATTGTTGCCAAGTGAACCATCTGTTCCGCCTCCTGCAATAACAGCTGTGTTGTCGTAGATTCCACTCATGTTCACCAACGCTTTGATGGTTAGTGTTTCAGTAGAAGGATTCAGCATTGTTCCGATACTCCAGATTCCTGTAGCCGGATCAAACGTTCCCGCTGTTGTGGTAGATGACACATACGTATAACCGTCTTGTAAGATGTCTGTCACCGTTACATTGGTAGCATTTCCACCCGTATTGGTGGCTACAATGGTAAAGGTTACATGCATTCCGATGGTTGGCGTAAGTGTAGAAGCTGTTTTCACAACACTTAAATCGTTGAGGCAAGCTGATACATCCAATTCTACAAAGTTTGATGTGATTGGCGGAGCACAAGCTCCCGTGATTACCACATTGTAGTCGGTTGCCGCATCTGTAAGAATGACAGGATTAATGGTCAACGTAGCTGTTGTAGCTCCGGAAACAGATCCTGCGTCCACGATGTTGATCAATCCTTTTCGCCATTGATAACTCAGGTTTGATCCGTCGGTATCAACTACAAAGCTGATTGAATCTCCGATACAAGCAATCATATCGGTAGGTTGCGTTATGATAATCGCCACGGTGTCGATTGACAATGAAACCATGTTCGACGTATCATTCGGTTGACATGCTCCTGAAATCACCAGGTAATAATCGGTAGCAATATTAGTAGATGTTGCCGGGTTGATTGTCAGGGTGGCTGTTGTAGCTCCTGAGATTGAACCACCGTCTACAACGTTTGCTGCACCTTTTTTCCATTGGTACGTCAATGCTGATCCGATAACTGTTGCCGAAAACGTGACCGAACCGCCATCGCAAACCGTTTGATCTGTTGGTTGTGTAATAAACTGCGGAGCAGTATTGATGGTCAATGCAACATCGATGGAAATAACGCTTGGTAAACAATTCCCCGTTACCACTACATTGTAGTTGTTGGCAGCATTCAATGCACTTACCGGATTGATGATCAACGTATCGTTGGTAACACCTGAAAGAGTACCACCGTCGATGAGGTTGATCAATCCAACACGCCATTGGTAGGTTAAACCGGAACCGTTTGCGTCAACTATGAAAGCAACCGAGTCACCGGCACACGCCGTAATAGCAATTGGTTGCGTAACAATGGATGTGAGCGTATCGATTGTTAATGAAACCATAATAGACGTGTCGTTTGGTTGACATGCCCCTGAAATCACCACATAATAATCGGTTGCTACATCGAGTACCGTTGTAGGATTGATGGTCAAATTAGCTGTTGTAGCTCCTGCGATTGCGCCGCCGTTTACTAAGTTTGCAGCTCCTTTTTTCCATTGGTAAGTTAATCCAGATCCTGAAGCAACTACCGAGAACGTTACAGAGCTACCTTCACATACCGTTTGATTGGTAGGTTGCGTTGTAATTACCGGAGCGGTATTGATGATCAGCTCTACGTTATTGGAAACAACACTAGGTAAACAAATTCCCGATACCACTACATTGTAGTTGGTGGAAGCGTTCAAAAGTGAAGTCGGATTGATGGTCAATGTATCGTTGTTAGCACCTGAAACAGCGCCTCCGTTAATAAGATTGATCAATCCAATGCGCCATTGGTACGTTAATCCTGCACCTGAAGCCACAACTGTAAAACCTGCCGAATCTCCGGCGCAAACCGTCATGTCGGTGGGTTGAGTTGTAATAGCGGTAATCGGATTCACCACCAATGAAACCATAACCGACGTGTCATTTGGCTGACAAGCACCTGAAATCACCAAATGGTAATCAGTAGCCGCGTCAAGCAAGGTAGCCGGATTGATGGTAAGATTTGGTGATGTAGCTCCTGCTATTGAACCACCGTTCACCATGTTTACAGCTCCTTTTTTCCATTGGTACGTTAATCCAGATCCCGAAACAACCGTTGTGAACGTAATGGATGTGCCTTCGCATACCGTTTGATCGGTTGGTTGTGTTAAGATCACAGGCGGAGTGTTGATCACCAACTCTACATTACTGGAAGTAACGGCCGGTAAACAATTTCCGGTTACTACTACATTGTAGTTGGTATTGGCATTGGATAATGTTGTCGGGTTGATCACTAACGTATCGTTGTTAGCACCTGAAATGGCACCTCCGTCGATGAGGTTAATGAGACCGATTCGCCATTGGTAGGTTAACCCTGCACCAATTGCAGCAACTGTGAAACCAGCAGAATCACCTTCACATACGGCAATGTCGATTGGTTGTGTGCTAATGGCTGTGAGCGGAGAGATTGACAATGAAACTAAATTAGACGTATCGTTGGGTTGACATCCAGTGCTAATGACAACATGGTAATTGGTTGCGATATCTGCTAAGGTTGTCGGGTTGATTGTCAGGTTGGCTGAAGTAGCACCTGAGTAAGAACCGCCGTTTACAAGGTTTACCGCGCCTTTTTTCCATTGGTAGGTCAATCCTAATCCGGATGAATTCACCGAGAAAGTTACTGGGCTGCCTTCGCATACGGCTTGATTGGTTGGTTGAATAACAATAATTGGAGCTGTGTTTATGATCAATTCCACATTGTTGGAAACAACACCTGGTAAACACGTTCCGGTTACCACTACATTGTAGTTGGCTCCGGCATCTAGAATACTTGTGGGATTGATGGTCAAGGTATCATTGTTTGCCCCTGAAATATTTCCTCCGTTGATCATATTCACTAATCCTCTACGCCATTGGTAACTTAACCCCGAACCGGCCGGAGAAACGGTAAACGAGACAGAATCGCCCGGACATGCTGTTTGGTCGGTAGGTTGTGCTACTATGGTTGTAAGAGTATCCACCGAAAGCGAAACCAGATTAGAGGTAACGCTTGGCAAGCAGGTACCTGAAATGACTACTGAGTAATTGTTTCCGATGTCGATTGATGAAGCAGGATTGATGGTCATGTTCGCTGAAGTAACTCCTGAGTAAGCTCCTCCATTCACCATATTTACCGCACCTTTTTTCCATTGATAGGTCAAACCGGTTCCGGAAGCTAAAACGGGAAATGTAACCGAATTGCCTTCACAAGCGGCATGATTAGTAGGCTGTGTTACAATAACAGGTGGATTGTTGAAAATCAGATCCACATTATTGGAAACAACACTTGGTAAACACGTGCCTGATACAATTACATTATAATTAGTAGCTGCATCGGCCAAATTTGCCGGATCGATAACCAAAGTATCATTCGTAACACCTGAAATGTTTCCGCCATTGATAAGATTGGTTAAACCTCTTCGCCATTGGTAAGTCAAGCCCGCTCCTGAGGCAGCAACAACAAAGGTTACCGAATCACCCGGACATGCCGTTTGGTCGGTTGGTTGTGTTGTGATTGCTGGCGGAAATAACATGGTTAGTGAGGCAAAGGCGGAGGTGTCATTCGGTATAAATGAACCGCTGATAATCACGTTGTAATCGGTGGCTACATCCAATACTGTGGCTGGGTTTATGGTTAACGTAGCTGTTGTAGCGCCTGAAATATTCCCGACGTTTGCCAAGTTGGTCGATCCTTTACGCCATTGGTAGGTAAGTCCGATTCCGGATGCAACAACCGAGAAGCTCACTGAACTACCTGAGCAAACGGCCTGATCGGCAGGTTGTATTAAGATAGTAGGAGCACAGTTTGTTGGAGTAGTTACTGTTGATGTGTTGGTATTTACAGTGCCTGATAACGTCAACGCATGACCATTTAGCAAAACACCGTTGTTTAAAGAGATGTTGCCTTGCGAAATGATTGTTCCGTTAAAAACAGAACTGTTGTTGATGTTGGTTGTGCCGTTAATTTTCCAGTACACATTTTTAGCCAATGTGCCGTTGAGCAATACAATAGATGAAAAGGTACTTGTTACAAAATTGCCGTTTACTTGTATAACAAATACGGCATTCGGATTTCCTTGTGCATCCAGGTACAGTGTGTTGGTTAAGGTTGTTGAACTATTCAGTCGATACACATGAGGAGTCAAGATTAAGTCGTTTCCGAATAGTGACGGGTACAACAAATCGATATCAAAAGGCAATGCATTTAAACTATTGTAAGTTGTGGTGGCATCGGTTGCACATTGTGCGGTTACTCCATCTGGGGCAGGGTGAATTGTTCCGGCAACCAATAAAGGGTTATAACCCGATGTTGCTCCGCTATTGGTACCTACATCACCTGTTACGTTTGTAACACCAACGTTGGTTACCGAGCCTATTCCAGAAAACAAGGCAAAGCATTCGGTTGTTCCGAGTACCGGGCTTGTGGGACCTGTAAGCATAGGGCTACCGCAACCAATTGGCTTAAAGCCTCTGAATCCGTTTACGGTTATTGCACCATTGGTTGAAAGCGCTCTTCCTTCTAAGGTGTCGCCAGCATTCATAACGATAGCGGCATTGTGGGCAATGATTGTTCCACGCATGGTTGTTCCAGCGCCCATTGTTACGGCACCTTCTACTTTCCAGAACACGTTACATGCCTGAGCGCCGTTTAGAAGTATAAGTTTTGCACCGGCACCCGTATTGAATGATCCGTTGATCTGAATAATAAATACGGCATTCGGATCACCCTGACCATCTAGGTTAAGGACCAAATTCATAGTTGCGGGAGCAGAAATGGAATAAACGCCCGCATTGAATGTTTGTCCGTTCCCCAATAAAACACCCGGAAAAAAAGAAGGTACAGTTGCGTTTAATTGATTGTAAGCAAGTGTGAGATCGGAAGCACATAAGGCGCTGGCCGCATCTTGATCGTGCATCACGCCATCAACATTTCCGAATCCTGTGCTGGCCCCAAAATTGGTCCCCACATTTCCGGTTAGGTGCGTGATTCCGGTATTGGTAACAGCTCCGGAAGACGAAAATAGGACAAAATCGGCAGCTGTTCCCAAGGCAGGAGCCTGAGCTGCAGATAGTCTTGGCAGTAGCATGAGTAGCGTAGCCAAAAAGGTGTAGAGTAAGATTTGTTTCATATTATTTTGCGTTGGCATGTGAATGAATTTTCACCTTACAAAGTTGGAATGTCCTGAAATCCTATTCGTTGTAAGCGAGAGTATACTTCTTACATCTATCCCATTTATCGTTTGAGTTGGGCTTTAAGGTTGAAACCGGAATGCAGGGAAGTAATGATGCCTAGGGCTTAATACAAAAAAAACGCCTTCCTCCTAAGGGGAAAGCGTTGCTCACGAATGCGGTATTTGTTAATTGTTTCTTCCTTGAATAACCCCTAATAAAACAGAGACTAATGCAATGATTAAAAGGATGTGAATCAATCCGCCGGCACTGTAGCCGATGAAACCGATTGCCCAGCCGATCACCACGATCACTGCTAAGATGTATAATAAATTTCTCATAATTGCTGTGTTTAACTATTTGTTATTAAATGTGATATGATGAATCAATCAATGATTGACCAGATTAAAACGCACATTCCCACAGACACAAAAGTGAGTATGAAAATAGCTACGTACTTGCTTATACCAAACTCGCGTGCCAATAAACGAATGGGGTAAGCCAATATATTATAGATCAATGAACGGATCTTTTTGTCTGCTTTTACACCTTTGATCACGTAATCGGTTGCGCCGTTACGAAATGCATCAATGGCTGTTTTAACATCTTCGTTAGAAGTGAGCATGATCACTTCTGTTTTCGGGTTGATGAGCTTTATGGATTTGAGGATTTCATTTCCGTTTTCGCCCGGAAGATGATAATCTAGAATGACGATATTGGTCTCTTTATTGACCTGCTTAAGTGCACTTTCTCCGGAATTGAAGGTGGAAATGGTCAACGATTTACCGAATGTGCTTTCAAGGTAGATGCGCAAATCTGCCACCAGCAACGGGTTGTCGTCGACGATAAAAAGTCTGTTGTGTTGTGTGTTCATGATTGTGCGTGTTGTATGAATTAACTAAAAGTTGTTTTGAAATCTGACATGTATTCACAATGCTCCACTTAGAGCACGTAAACAGAACTCATGTGTGAATAATGATGGTGTTTCCATTTATGGAAAGAATGAACCCGGAATAGTTGTGGCTACTCCCGGGTTGTTTTTTTATCCCTGTTTGGTAAAGACAATTGGCTAGGCCCTGTCCATGTACCAATTCAGTTCTTTTTCCATTTTTTTGAAACTGAAAATAGAGTTGATGATTTTCTGAAGTCGGATAAACGCCGTTTCGCTTTTTACCACATAGTCAAATGCCCGATGATGCATGCATTCAATGGCCACATCGATTTTGTCTTGCGATGAAAGCATTACTACCGGAATATCCGGATTGTAGCGTTTGATCTCGTCGAGGGTAGAGATGCCGTTCATGGCTTCTTTGTTAATTCCATCCAAGTGATAATCAAGGATAATCACGTCGGGGGTATGCGATAAATTCGTCATGCAGAGTTCACCGGTGGAAAAGGTTTCGATTGTGAAGTCAGCATGAAGTAAAAACTCGATTTCAAGAGCTTTCAAAAAAAGAGGGTCGTCGTCAATTAAGAATAGTTTGATAGGTTCGTTTGGTTTCATTGATTGAGTATTTTTCATGTCTTCTTGTTATTTAATTCGTTCATTGATTCCGAAAGTTCGATGCACACATCGTCGCACATTTTCTCTAATTGCAATACCAGGTTGTAAATGCCGTCGGTTTGTTGTCGCGATTTGGCAAACTCCTGGATTTTTTTGGCAAGACCTTCATAATGAGAATCGATACCCATGATGGCGAATGACGGAATCATTTTGTGCGCCGCAGAATAGAGTAAGTCCCAGTCGTTGTCCAATAAACTTTGTTTCATGATTTTAATTAATGGAGGTGTTTGCTCCAAATACAACGTGATCATTTCACGCATAAGCGTGGGATTGGATTTTGTGCGTTTCATCAAATACGCCAAATCGGTGTAAGTGATTTTCTTTTGTGTGATATCTGTGGTTTTGGCTCCAACCGATGTTTTTTTTGGTCCCGGTTTTTTTACCAGATTCACAATCTTGCTGTAAAGCAAGCGTTCGTCTACCGGTTTGGCAATGTAATCGTTCATACCCACCTCCGTGCATTTTTCCAAGTCAACTGTAGTGACATCAGCCGTAAGTGCAATGATGGGAATCTTGGAATGCATTTCGTTTCGGATATAGCTCGTTGCTTCAAACCCATTCATTTCGGGCATCTGCAGGTCCATGAGGATGATGTCGTAAGTCTTAACACGGAGTTTTTCAATGGCAATTTTTCCGTTTCCGGCAATGTCGCGGTCAAAACCGAAATCATCAAGCAAGGTTTTCATCAACAATTGGTTGAGGGCAATATCTTCTACTACCAATACCTTGATGTTCTTGATTTCCGAATCCAGTTCGAGCAGTTCGTTATCAAATGGTGCTTCTTCGGTCGTTTTCAAAAAATGGAGATTAAATGAAAAGGTGGAGCCCTTATTTGGGATACTGGATACGTTGATGGTGCCACCTTGCGATTCTACCAGTTGTTTCACAATGGCTAGTCCCAACCCGGTGCCGCCATAAACGCGCGAAGTGCCACTAGTGGCTTGTTGGAAATCGTCGAAAATGTTTGATAATTTATTGTTGGCAATACCTATTCCGGTGTCTTTAATGGCAAATTCGATTTCGGTTTTATCATCGTCTTCGGTTAGTAACAGCACACTCATCGTGATTTCTCCGGTCGAAGTGAACTTCACAGCATTGCTAACCAAGTTTAAGATAATTTGATGCAAGCGAACAGGATCTCCCACCACAACTTCAGGAATGTTGGTATCATAAAGTTTGGTGAGCACCAAGTTTTTTTCCTGAATCTTGGTCTCAAACAAATGCAGCATCGCCGAAATGGAGGTTTGAATTTTGAAAGGTGTTTTTTCGAAAATCATTTTCCCTGCATCTACTTTTGCCAAGTCGAGAATATCGTTGATCAATACAATCAAAGCATCACCGCTGATTTTGATGGCGTTGATGTATTCCAGTTGTTTGTCAGATAGTTCAGTTTTGAGGACCACTTTCGTGAACCCGATAATGGCGTTCATCGGTGTTCGGATTTCGTGACTCATGTTCGACAAGAACTGCTGTTTTGCCTTCACGGCATTTTCAGCGATCATGGTGGCATTTTCGGCAATCAACGTGGCGTTTTCAGCAATTTGTGTAGCACTTTCTGCTTTCAATTGTGCTTCCTCGGCGATTATGGTTGCGCGTTCAGCGGCTTCTTTGGTTTCCAGTAATTCGCTGGCAATGCGTTTTTGGTCGGTAACATCACGTGCAACAATCACAACGCCCACCACATTTTCTTTATCGTCGGTGTACACCGAGCCGTTAAACAACACATCGGTGAGTTTTCCGTCTCTGTGGCGCAGGGTGAGAGGAGAATCGGCAACGGAACGTTTGGCAAAGACTTCTTGGTACACTTCTCGCGCTTTTTGCGGTTCGGTGAAATAATTCGAAAAATCGGTTCCAATAAGTTCTTCGCGCCGAATGCCTGTTACACGAACAGATGCCTCATTGATATCCGTAATTTTCCCCGCAGCACTGATTGTAACCAAAGGGTCTAAACTAGCTTCTATCAAACTGCGCACATATTGCGACTCTTCTTTCTTAGCTATTGCCATATGTTAAGGTTTGGAAACAGTTAGCGACCCTACTTCTTCCATTGTTTGCAATCGTTTTTCTTTCAACTGTCGGAAATGCGTTGGAGTGAGTCCGGTTATTTTTTTAAACTGATTGGACAAATGCGCCACGCTGCTGTAGTTCATTTTCCACGTAATTTCGGTAATGCTTAATTCACCGTAGATGATCAATTCCTTGATTCGTTCTACTTTGTGAATGATCATGTATTGCTGAATGGTTGTTCCTTGTACCTCCAAAAACAGGTTGGCCAAATAGGGATATTCCTGGTTTGTTTGCTGGCTCAGATATACCGTAAAACTTACCTTGAGTTCTTCTTCTGTGTTGTAAATAATATCGAGGATCAGTTTTTTTACTTCTTGAATGAGTTGTGCCTTTTTATTCTCCATCAACTCCAATCCGGAACGGTGCAATACAATTTTGAGCTGTTGCCATTGTTCCTGCGACAATTCCTCCATTGTTTCCACTACACCCAAATCCACAAACACAAAATGAAGTCCTAAGTCTTTCAACGCTTCTTTCACTACCATTTTGCAACGGATGCTCACCATATATTTGATGTAAATCTTCAACGTATATCAGTTTTTGAGATATACACAAATATCTAGGGTACGAAAGCTTAAAGTGTTACATAAGGTTTGAAGGATGTTACATAAATCTTTGTTTTTTTTTTAGACGGTAGACTTAAGACCGCTGCGCTTAAAGACAAAAGACGGTGTTTCCCAAAAAACGTCTTTTGTCTTCCAGTCTTTCGTCTAAAAAAAAGGGGATTCTACTTCGCCACCAGACAATTAGCTAGTAACTGTTTCACTTCGTCAGGAAAACCTGAAAGTCCAGGGATATCGTTGTATTCAACAATCCATCTATTTCCGGTAGCATCTTCCAATACATCAATGGCAACGATATCGGCTTTTAAATGGTGTTGTAATTTTCGGGTAGAATCCGATAACTCTTGTTCAGCTTCGATGAGTTTAAAGTCCGTTGTTTGAACATTGGCTTTCCAGAATTTACCGGTTCGTTCCATGGCCCAGATTCGATCGTTTACCGCCAAGTACCGGATATCTTTTACGTAATCGATATAAGGTTCAATTGTGACGTAATCATCCGAAATAAACAACAGATCTTTAGTGTCTTGCCATTTTTCAGGAGAATCGACCAGAACCTTGCCAAAACCACCATGGTAATTGCCTGCTTTTACAACAAACGGAAAAGGCAATTCGATGTTCTTGAGGTGAGTAGAAGCAGTTGCAACCTGAAACGGAATCACCGGAAGACCGCATGCTTTGAGCACCTGTAGCATCGACAATCGATCATGACCTTTCAACAACACTTCAGCTGCATTGACACACGGAGTTCCGGATAATTGAATGATTTCGAGTGCTGTTCGATGTTTTTTATCGGGTTTGATGGCGCCCACACGCCAAAGGACTTTATCCGGTTTGCACACTCCGGCATGATCAATCGCGTACAATTCACCGTCTTTCAACAGCCATTCGGTCGTCTGAATTTTCTTCTGTTCTACTCTGTAATCTGGAAAAAAATCTTCCCAATAAGCTTCTCCGTTGATGACTAAAATGGTTTGCATGTGCTGTTGTTTGTGTTTCGAATTTACTTTTTTCTAGCGATGTATGCACGATTGTGGGGTGAAACTTCCAACCTCCGGTTAATAGTTTTCGTTAAACCAACAAAATCATGTTTACTTTTATACCCGGATAAACCATCTTATGAATCGAGCACTTATTTTTTTCCTGAGTTTCTTTTGTATTCCTTGTTTTAGGGCTCAATTTGATAATCCTGTATTGCTTTCATCCAATTTCGAAACAGACGCAATCACCTATGTAACTGACATGGATATGGATGGTTTGAACGACATATTGCGTGTCAATAGCGCTATTATGTACTACAAAAACCTAGATAATGGCGCATTTGGGATGCCACGGATCATTTCACCATCGCAAAATGATTGGTACATGGTTGTTCCGGGTGATCTGGATAGTGATGGCGATTGTGACTTGTTATACAGAGCAGGTGCTGGTTTCGGGTGGAAAAAAAACAATGGAACAGGAGCGTTTGGTGTGATGATTCAATTACAGAATGTACCTGCTATAATCAATCTGTTGTTGATGGAAGATCTGGATCAGGATGGCGATCAGGATATACTCATTACAACTGAAAATAACGACATTTTGTGGTACGCTAATTCAGGCACAGAATCATTTACCGCACAAGGTCCTGTTTCCGGTTTTGGAGTGAATAATCGCCGAGTTTTTGTAGAAGACACAGATAATGACGGTGATAAAGATGTGTTGAGTGTGAATTGGGGAACGGTTGAACTGTATCGTAATGACGGCAATCAAAACTTTGCCGCTGCCGAAGTGCTGTTAACCGGAATAGATAGCGGGAAGTCGTACTACAAAGATATCAATGCTGATGGTGAAAAAGACCTGATTTTCGCACAGTATTCTACCCAAAAAGTAGTGTGGCATCCAGCGCAAAACGATGGCTTTTTATCTGAGCAACTGATCGTTGAAAATCTGAGCAGCGTAAATGAAGTAAATTTTGCCGATGCCAATAATGATGGCAATACCGATGTGTTTGTGAGCAATTTCAATTCCGGACAACTATTGACCTTTATTTACGCAGGCAACGATAGCTTCAATTACACCGGAATGACCACTGTGTCAAACGGAATGTTTCACCTTTCAACAGGAGATTTGAACAACGATGCCATTGATGATTTAGTGAGTTCCGGACAAGGAACCTTTCCTCACTTTGGGGATGGTACAGGGAATTTTGTGACGGGAGATCAAATCGTCAGGTTTCCAGATCTCATCAATAAAGTAGAGACTCTTGATATAGATGGTGACGGTGATACCGACATCGTTTCAAGTGCTTCGGAAGATCATTTTTCACTTTTCAGAAACTTGGGAAGCGGATTGTTTACTGGTCCCGAACCGCTGATGAATTCTCCATTTTGCCAGTTTGCAGCGGGTTTTCAATACGGAGATATTGATGGGGATGGTTTGGCTGATATAACGGCGCTTCATGAGTTTATGAATAACGTAAGGCTGGTCTGGGGAAAAAATCTAGGGTCGGGAAATTATGCTACTCCGGCACTCATTACTACTTTTCAGAATTGTTCACATGCATTGCAATGCGATCTGGATAATGACGGAGATCGGGATTTGTTGCTTGCAAACGCCGCCAACGTAGGATTGTGCTGGCTCGAAAACGATGGCAACGGGGTTTTTGCATCACCACAGATAATAGATTTTGATGGAGGATTTCCGATAAAAAACCTTTTTGAAAAGACTGATTTAGATAATGATGGCGATCAGGATATTCTTTTTGCCTCTTATTTGGGTAACGAAGTTGGTTGGTACGAAAATACGGGCAACGCTTTATTCGATACGCCACAATTGATTTCTCAATCTGTGGGACCTAACAGATTAAGCGTAGTAGATTTCGATAATGACGGCTTTAAAGATGTTCTTTGTGGGTTTGAAAACGATGCCAAGTTGGCCTGGTTTAAAAACACCGGAGGCAATGGATTCGGGCAAGAGCAAATCATTACTTCCGAAGCAGGTGCTACAACCTATTTCAGTACTGCAACAGCTGATATTAATGGTGACGGCTATCAGGACATCGTTACCGGCAATTTTACCGATAATCGGGTAGTGCGATTCATGAACAACGGTGATGGCACATTCTCTATTCCATTAACGGTTATTTACAGCGTAAACAGTCCTGAAGCCAATTGCCTTGCTGATCTAAACGGAGACCTTAAACCCGATTTGATAACCGGTTCCAATGTTTACGATGTAACGTATTCGATCAACCTTTTTGCTGTCGGATTATCCGAAAACACAGTAGATAATTTCACGGTCTTCCCGAATCCGTTTACCAATGAGTTTACCATTTCACTGCTCACAAAACCAAGCCAGACGTATTCTATTTCGCTAGTCGATTTGCAGGGAAGGGTAGTTTACGAACAAACGGGGATTACCGAATCTACCGTTTCGATCAACATTTCTGAAAGTAGTCGTGGTCTTCTTTTGCTCCGAATCACCGATTCAGTTATAGGAAATAGCAGCGTGAGCAAAGTCGTGCAAAAGTGAAATTTTGGTACAAAAATCACTGATTGTAAAAATAAACAGTCCATTTACAAAATCGGCTGATTCTATTCCTGCTTTCGGCACTAAAATTGTGCTTTTTGGTGAAAACCGTTAAACAATCATCGCATGAATCATTTTACAAAAACAATCCTTTCAGTAGGAGCTACATTCTTTTTTCAGCACGCAATTGCTCAGGATACATGGCTTAAAATTGAAGCAGGTACCGAGTTTTCGCTTGCCATCAAATCCGATCATTCGATTTGGAGTTGGGGAAATAATACCAACGGACAACTAGGAATAGGGAACACCGATTCTCAGGATGCACCGGTTCAGGTGGGAACAGATACCGATTGGAAAACCCTTTCAGCGGGAGCTTTTCACACCTTGGCGGTAAAAAACGACGGCACGCTGTGGTCTTGGGGATTAAACACAGTAGGACAACTTGGTTTAGGGAATTTAACACAACAAACGGCTCCAACGCAAGTAGGAGCAGATACCGACTGGAAATCAGTTTACGCCGGACAAGGACATTCGGTTGCCATTAAAAACGACAGCACACTTTGGGCGTGGGGATACAATCAATACGGTCAATTGGGATTAGGAAGCACCTCGAATGAAGTAGCACCTGTACAAGTCGGAACAGCGCATGAATGGATTGCAGCGAGCTGCGGAGGAGGACATACCATTGCTTTAAAAGCAGACAGCTCACTTTGGGCATTCGGTTACAATGGAACAGGGCAGCTAGGCGACGGATCGATCACACAGCGTACTTCACCGGTTCAAATAGGAACCGACACTGATTGGGAAGAACTTTCTGCCGGCTTCGAATTTTCACTGGCGAGAAAAACCAATGGAACTATTTGGTCTTGGGGATTCAACGGAAACGGTCAGCTCGGTATCGGAAATACCACTCAAAGTAATGCTCCTGTTCAAATAGGAAGTGCGCAAGATTGGATAAAAGTAGAAGCGGGTTCTTCGTTTGCGTTTGCTATCAATGCGGCCAACGAACTGTTTGGCTGGGGGTACAATGGCGCCGGACAATTAGGGCTTGGGAATACTTCTCAGCAAATTTCTCCGGTTCATATCGGAATGGAAAACAGTTGGTCTGATATCTCTGCCGCCGTCGGTGCAATTAACGGTCAAACCGTTTTCGGAACACACAGTTTGGGGTTATTAGCCCCGGGTTATGTCATCTGTGCAACCGGCTCCAACTACATCGGGCAACAAGGCAACGGCACTACCGATCAGAGCCTGGAGTTTAATTGTGTTACAGGCGATTTAACCTCCGGCATCGATGAAAATATTACTGCCGCCGGTTTTACCGTTGCACCGAATCCATCCAACGGACTGTTTACGCTCACCGTTGATGCAACCAATGCCAAAGGCTTCTCATGCAAAGTAATGAGCATTACCGGACAATTGTTGTTGGAAACAGCGGTTACAGATTCCACATTTACCATTGATTTACGCGAATTCGGTACAGGTGTATACATGGTGGTACTTGAAAATGCAACAACAAGTTTGAAACAGCGGGTAGTGGTGGAGTGATAAGCTTCATTCTGTCCCGATTGCTATCGGGACTGATTTTCGCTCTGAAAACAGTGTTTCTTGCACTATCAGTAGAGTTGTCTTATCGTTTGAG
>Ga0302293_10000053_pt1 | contig 67721 bp, 58 predicted proteins | sample III_Fen_N2_2_FD_198758 | JGI IMG/M metagenome (GOLD analysis project Ga0302293, IMG submission 198758) | Peat permafrost microbial communities from Stordalen Mire near Abisko, Sweden - III_Fen_N2_2 | ecosystem: Environmental > Terrestrial > Soil > Wetlands > Permafrost | place: Sweden: Abisko...
AAAAACCTGAAGTATTCAAAATTATGGTGCTTGATAATGGTGCTTTCCATAAAGCAAAGAAACTCAACATCCCTGAAAATATAGCTCTCGTTTTTTTACCACCATATAGCCCTGAACTAAATCCTGCCGAAAAAATGTGGGTCAAATACAAAAGGCAATTCACGAATTTAGTATTTGACTCTCTGGAGAAACTCGAAACATTCATGTGTCAATTGGTAGTAAATACTACAACGACTGAGATAAACTCCATTTGCCGATACAGCTATATTTTTATAGATCCTTTTTGGACTATATTATAATTGCAGATGGTATTAAAGACTGAACCGGAGATGCCCGTTTGATTTATCGATAGACGTTTTTTTTAATAGTCCTATTCTAATAACGCGAAGGGAAAAATTGAAAAGGAAAGAGGAACGTTTACAACCCGGATTTTTATCACAATGGTGAAAATAAATAAAGCTATGACTAGCAACAGGAATATCTTATGTCAGCAGAAAAAATATCGTCAACTGGAGAAACGTATTTTTGTTTCGGAAAAGAATCAACGGGAATAACTGATTATCATTGCTGCTACCTGAATATTAGTTTAGAGGTAACTCCATCGGCAGAGGTAAATGCTTTGGAAAGGTATGAACCTACCGGTAATTGTATTGGCAATGTCGTGATCGTATTGGCATAAAATGGAAATTTTTTAATAAATCGTCCTGTCAAATCATAGAGATATAAATTCCCATTCAGGTTACTTTGATTATTCACGAAGATGGCATTTCCTGAGCTGAAAACAATTAACGAATGAGCTCCGGCATAAATGGATTTCACTTCGGTTGTATTATTTGCAATAATTTTAAAACGGCTCTCAGCAGCTACTCCGAGACCTGAATTAAAGGTATATTGTGATCCGGTATTCGTAATTTCAATAGTCTTGTTTTCAGTTAAATCCATCAAATAAAGTTTTTGGTAACGAGAATCCTTATTTTGGTGAGTGAATGTAAGCGTATAAACCGTATCTACTCCCGGCTTGAATCCCAGGATGGTATTGTTTATATCGTCAACGGCATTCACCTGATAATTACCATCTTCTTCCATAGCGTAAATTTGAGGGGCAAGACAGGAACCGAACAATTTTCTACCATCCCAGCCATTGTCAAAGCCCCGTGTACAAGCCGGCGTTGTAAATATCCACATACGATCAGCATAGTTTGAACCTTTTACATCGATCCGGGTACAGATTGATCCTGAAAACGATGCACGTTGTTGTGCCGTATTTTTCACAACCGCTCCTGTTGAACTATAAGGAATAGCAATGGTTGCAGTAGATCCGGGTGTTTTTACCATAACCAGAAATGCTTGCATGGAAGGAATGGAAGTAGGCAAAAGATCATTTCCGGCATTTTCCCTGGGAATGGATAAATACTGACCGGATCCGTCATTATTACTTTTATCGGTTGACCCGTTACTTGCCCAGTCATTATAAGAACCTGTATTATACAAGTAAACGGTCTTATCCATCCCTTCACCAAAAGTGAGTGAATTGGCCGGCGTGACATTATTCCTGATATTTATTGCTGCCAAATACGGGTTCCCAATCAAATGTTGACCTTTATACGTAGCAGTGGAAGTATAAGATAATTGCACCGGACCATAATTTATATTTTCCAAATTTCCCTGAAAAACAATAATTTTACTCTTTTCTTGTGTAATCTCGTATCCTGTAAATGAAGTCAAAACAGATTCGTTATTTAACGACACCCAATGATCGGTTGTACCCGTAACATTTTCAAACATTTCACGGATGTACGAACCGGAGAATGTCGGATTTGCCTGAACTGACTTAAGCGGAATACCAAAAAACTGCCATTTGTAGGTTCCATCCAATTTAGCCGCTTTCGTATACATTTCGACAGTAGCAGGCACACAACTTTCCGAAGTTGATGTATTATGGAAAATTAATGACCCGTTCGGACTGTTACCAGACATATCGGCTTTTATAAGCAGTCCCGAAACACCTGCATTATTATTAATCGTACCGTCTACATTAAGTAGTTTTCCGGCATAAATTGTTAAATGTTTCCCTGAATTTATGGTTAACGAATGACCGACTGTAAAATCGGAAACCAGTGACACACCTGTCGAATTATCTATAGTTAGATTATAAACTTTGTCATTGAGATATGAACTGCTGTTTATATCTTGTGCTTCAAGACCTCCATATATTACTGTTGGCAAATTGGTTGAAGCATCCAACTTACCTGAGATGGTTGAGATCGAATCCAACAAATTAAGCGATCCATTTAACGTAACATTGTTATTGTTGTTAATCGTCAAATTATAGACTTTATCGTTTACAAATGTACCTGAAGGAATGTTTTGGGAAGTTGTTCCTGAAAATTCAATGATTGAATTTTGGGTTGAAGCATCAATCAGCGGTACCTGTCTAAAATTCAGAGCCCCTTTAATCGTAAGCGCTTTCCCGTTTAGGAGCAAATGATAAGAGGATTGATTATTCGTAATGTCATTTACTGAAATATCTGAGTTCAATTGACAATCATTTTGGGCCGTATCGTCAAAAACGATATTAGCATCTGTCGCCGGAACTCTGTTTAGAGTCCAATTACTGGGATCATTCCAGTTATTGCTTGTCTTAGTACCTCTCCATTTATTTACATTGACTGATATTGTTACAACATTCGATTCTGCAGCGCCCTCCCAGGTGGTCATGCACATAGTACGTACTAATCGCTTAAAATGAGTAGTTTGATTAATAACCCCGGGTTGGTAAGTAGCCAAATTACTATTGAAAACATCTGTCCACAAAGCAAACGGAGATACTGCACTCTGCCATTTATACTCCAACCTGCCCGAAAATCCACTTGGTGGCAGCGTACTTGTAATCAATGCCGGCAAAGTAGAATACTCGATTGATTGATCCGCAGCAATTGTTCCTCCACCAACAGGATTAACACAGATCAACTCATAGGCACCTACTGTTGGTGCAACTAAATTACGGAGTGCTCCGGTAATATCGGTTGTAGCCGCAGAAACAGGCGTGCCCGATCCATTCACAGGCGAACTGTTTAAAGGGAGTAAATTTGTGGCGGTAGTAAATAACGGATCGATACTGATTGAATTTGCATCCTGAGATGAGACTCCTCTCCAGGCAGCCATATCGGCCACATCGTTCGTTGTACCAATTGAACCCCAATGGCCAAGAGTGGCCGCAGCATAAAAATCGTTGAAATCAGAGATTAAACCGGAACCCGGAACCGAATAGACAGCATAGGAGACGCCGGAACCTCCCGTTCTTGAATTGATTATTATATTATTATTTGAAACATATACACTTGAACCGAAACGGTAGAAAGCATATGAAGCCGAATTGCCGGAAGCAGTACCATATAAATTTATTGAATTATAAAAAAAACCTGTTGACCCATTTGAAGAATTTTCAAAGAAACCATATAAAGACAAAGCAGTGGCAGCGCCACCATTCAATGAAATCACATTATTCGAGAATTCATTATTCGTAATTCCGGCTACATTATTAATTCCATAAATCACAGGGGTTAAAGCTGCAAGTTTAGATCCGATATTAAACACATTATTCATACGGACAATTCCGCCATTCGTTTTTAGTGCACTAAAAGTTGGAGAACCGGCTGTATTTGTGAGGCTGATATTGGCAATGGTATTCTTTTCAACGGTACACGGACTTAAAGTTTCTACATCTCGTTGGAAAATACCGGCTGACGTACCGGTTCCGGCAATCTGAATAGAATTGTCCGTTGTTGCACTCCCAACAATGTTTCCCGTTATAATGACGGGCCCGGAATCATTATATATTCCATAGAAAACAGGAGTAGATGTACTGGTCATACTGATGTTCTGAATAGTATTTCCCTGAATGGTCACAAGCGGAATGGAGTTACTAGTGCAAGAAATACCCGAGAAATTAACTGAGCCCGAAATTGCAAATGGTGTACCACCGCAATTAGGAGATGAACCACCAATATGATTTCCTGAAACCATCAGATTGCTGCAAGTAGTAATCTGAATACCCGTAAATGCTCCGGAAGCTATCTTAGCGTTCTCCATATAAATATTATTTCCAGTGATAGCAGATCCATTCACAGTACCAATAAGATAAATTCCGTATGAAGCAGGATTTGTCAGGTTATATATATTGTTATTTTTGATATTCAAAGTATTGTCAGAGGAACTTGAATATATTCCTATTAATGGGGATCCTAGTGTACCACCGCGAGCATCTCTGATGTCATTATTGTCGATGGTCACATTATTCACGCCGTTTGAATTAATTTTAATGGAACCAGAAGTGGAAGAGAAAATATTACTTTCGATAATACAATTAGTCAGTATGTCATTTTGTGATGAATTATTAAATTGAAATACTGCACCAGTATATGACGGAGTAGAATTTGTATTTCGGAAAGTAAGCAATTTACCTGTTCCTCCATCACCACCATCAATTATAAGGCGCTTAGCACCATTTATTGATATCATTGGAGTTCCAGTTGCTACTCCTGTTCCTGAAATAACGTGTGAAGTGCCATTTGATTGAATCGTTAAGGTGAGCGTTCCTGCATTTGTACCTTCTTCAGTCACCTGATTGAGCGAATAGATCCCGGGTTCTGTAATGTCCGATTTAATAATCACTACTGTGTTGGAACTCATAGCCCCCTTATTGAGAGTAGCAAAGGCTCCGCCCGCTCCTGTTAACGTAGTATACGTTTGTCCTGTTCCTACATACATTGGACTTTGTATAGAAGGAACAATCGTATAACTGTTCGGTGCAGTTGGTACGGTCATTCCAACAGGAGTTACTGAGGTTCCGGAAGCTCCTTTCGACGGATTAAAAGAGACCGTCGGTAATGTTGACTGATTTTGAGCAACTACGAAATACAAAATAACGGTATTTAATGCAACCGGCCCGCCATAAAGAATACTATAATCGATATTGAAGTCAAATGGAGAAGTTGTACCCGATGCTTCAACCCATTTCCAACCATTATCAGCAGAAGTGTTGCCAACAAAAGCATTAGCGTTGTTAGCCGTTCTAAAATAAAGTCGTGGTTTTGTTCCGGGAGTTACATTTAGTCCACCAATATTATCAGTTATAGTTGCAAAATTAGAAGTCGACCTGCTAATCGCAGAACTTACATTTCCTAAATTGGTGTAAATAATAGCAGGAGAAAAAATATCACGGGATATGGCATCCTGAGTAAAATGACCTGAATATGCACCAATATCTGTAGGAGTATTAGAGCTTCTGACTGCACCGGTAATGTCATCTGTTATTCCGGAAATGGCAACTCCGGTAGCTTCCGCTTCAGTGGTACTTGCAGGACATAAGTCCAAAGCAGCTAAAGCAGCCGTAGGATTATTCAATGAAGGATCACCGAAACCTGAATGTAGCTCTGCCCCGGGGCACGACTCCTGTAATCCTCTAAGAGAAAGAACATCAACACTATTGACATTGCCTAGTATTCCATCCGTTGCAGAAGTATTGTAAATGTTGTAATCCGAGTTCCATACTTTTGTGCCAATTGTTGGTAATAGAACAGCATAATTTAATTTATTGGCAACAGTACTCGTGCGCATATTGATAAAAATATTATTAAAGGACTCTTCATTGGAAGCCAATGCCTTAAAATTTAGTGCATAGGTCTTTACAGATCCTGACACCACACCTGCACCTCCAATGTACACTGTATTAAAACAAAAATTAGAAACAGAACCCGAAGATATTACAATTCCATTTATCTGGGCTGTACTGGTTATAGAATTGCCATCTTTATCAATTCCCAGTCTAATGGCGTTATTTTGGACATTTGCACGACCATTCAAGAGGTTTATTCCATTTTGAATTGCCAGATTTGAAGAAGTAACAAAACTGTGAATATAATTCTTATCCATCCTATTATTAGTTATTGAAGACGAATTATAAAGAATACCGTTTATACAGACTGCAGCATTTGCGTTGTTTACCAAATTATAAATTGTATTGCTTGTTATTGTTACGATTGCAGCATTACCCGTTTGGATATTGATTCCATCAAGACTTGAAGAAGAGCCTGTACCAACGGACGGTTGTGACGTTGAAATGGTATGGATGTCATTGGATTTTATTGTGGCTGATGTGGCATTATTTGCAACGAATATACCTCTTGTAAAGCCGGTTGTACATGTAGATCCGTTATTTATATTAGCGATAGTATTATTCGTGATTAAAGCCGTACTTCCGGTAGAATAAATTCCATACACATTTTGTGCATTCATGGATGTTGATTGAGGGGCGGTATTGATACTATTGGAAACTACGGTACTCCCAATTGTATTATGATTGATAAGACCTGTTCCCGATGAATTAATACCTGTAAAACTAGCTCCGGAAGAAGTACTCTCACTTAAAAGAGTCGTAATTGAACCGATAATATTATTTTCAATAAGCGCGGCTCCACCAACTACAATACCATTAAACTGATGTGCATCCGCCAAAGAATAAGAAATTTTTATATTATCATTGCCAGTACTGTTTCCAATATAATTTGCTCCATCAGTTCCAACATTTACCGTGCCGGAGACATTCATGCCTGTCCATGTTGATAGTGTTGATGTCCAATCGAAATTCTGGATTTTATTATTATAAATCCTGCCGGTTGCTCCTAATGAAGTAGCGCTAATACCGATAAAGTTATAGGCAGCGGGTGCATATTTAGAAACTTTCCACGTACCGATTAAACCGAAACTATTACCTCCGATATTATTATTACTGATTCTTACATTATTTCCACCTCCAACTATAATACCGGATGTAGTTCCGGCGAAACCAAAATAAGAAGTAGTCTGATAAAAGCTATTATTATCTATGACAGCGTTATTACTCCCGTCAACCAGATTTACACCTGCACCGTTTTGAAAGTTAAAGAAATTATTATTGGTAATCGTAGCATCAGTAGCAACTCCTGTTGTATAAAGGCAGTTATTGGCTGAACCTGATGCATCAAAATCACAATGATCTATTGTATAAAAGTTATTCCCGTTTATTGGCGAATTAATTGCTAGGATGTTCCCAGTTGGAGCCGTATTACTATACCCTTTTAATATCGAATAAAGAATTTGATTGTGCTGTGTATCTCCGGACCAGGTAATAACCGATGTCGTTCCTGATTTAGCGGTGAATTGCAGGTACTTATTATTTCCGGTTCCTCCATTTCGTCCATCGAATATAATATAGTCTGCGCCTGTATTATTTATAACTTGACCATTGGGAGAGAAATTAATCACTGAATTCACACTGGCTGCAGGCCTGAATGTAATAGTGGCAGCAGCATTGCTATTGATACTTGAGGTTAATAATATCGGATACGTTTCAATAGTTGAAACATAATCAGGTTGGAACTCAAAAATCATATTGCCGGATAATGGAACGGCAGTTACAGATGCTATTGCAGCAGATATAGTTGCAAATGTTCCTACATAACCGAAATAAGAAGTTTGCGGACCGATAGCGTAAATCCTGTCTGAAATTTCGGAGAAAACACCTACTTTAAAATAAAATGCAAAAACGATCAAACCGAATACTTTTTTCATAGCTACATCTATTTTTTATTACCGTTAAAGCAAAGATAAAATCATAATAGCAACCTAAAAGTGAAGATAGAATCATTTAAACCCATTGAGAAAAGGAATCATTATTTCTTTTCTGTTTTTATTTAGATTCGTGTATTGATAGATATTTAGTCTTTGAAATCACGCTTATATACTTTAAAGCTTTATCTTGCATGAATGTTTGAAAAACAATTCTCCAAAGCCTAACAATGCATCTGTTGACAAATGGTAAACAGCATAAAGTTTTATATCCAATTTTTGTTTGTCATTAATGTCAACAAACACTTTTACTTGTTCTTCTTGCGTAATTCTTTTATGTCTTTACTCTTCGTTCCAGAGCTCACATTCTTCGGACAGAGATAATAAATATAAGTATAATTTAATAATGTATCTGTATACGTTATCTTTATATTACCATTATCTAAACTACTCCCGATTTCATTGGCAGCATCAGTTCCTACGTTAACGTCTCCTGAGGCATTTATACCGGTCCAGGTACCTTTCGGTGTTGAATTCCAATCAAATTTCTGGATTTTATTTGAATAAATTTTACTTGTTGTTGTCAGAGAAGTTGCATTAATACCGGAGAAACTATAGGCTGCCGGAGAAGTTATAGAGACTTTCCAGATACCTGTTAACCCAGGACCACTTCCACCAATATTATTATTACTTATTCTAATATTTTTACCTCCTGTAACTATAATACCTGAAGTAGTTCCCTCAAAACCTGGATAAGGAGTCGTTTGATAAAAGTTATTATTATCTATGACAGCGTTATCACTTCCACCTGCCAGATATATTCCTGCACCATTTCTAAAATCAAAAAAATTATTGTTTGTTATGTTAGCATCACTAGCAATTCCTATACTATATAATCCATTATTAACCAACCCTGATGCATCAAAATTGCAATGATCGATAGTATAAAAGCTGTTTCCGTTGGTCGAAGCATTAATTGCCAAAAGACTACCTGTTGTAGTATTATTGGAGCCTTTTAATACTGAATATAAAATCTGATTATACTGTGTATCGCCGGTCAGTGCTATAACTGGTAATGACGAAGAAGTATTGGTAAATTGGAAGTATTTATTAGTTCCCCGACCACCGTTTCTTCCATCAAAAATAATGTAGTTAGCACCCGTATTGGTAATAATAGAAGTAGATCCCGAAAAATTAATTACAGAATTCACATTGGCAGCCGGTCTGAATGTAACAGTTGCATTGGCATCACTGGAAATATTTGAAGTTAGTATTATCGGGTACGTTTCAACCGTTGATACATAATCAGGTTGGAACTCAAAAATCATATTATAAGACAAAGGTACAGTCGTAATAAATGCAACTGCTGCAGACAAAGTTGCAAAAGTACCCGCATAACCGACATAAGATGACTGTGGTCCTATTGCATAGTTTCCAACAGCAACACCTATTTTAAAACAGGTACCCTGAGCTATGGACGAATAGTCAATTGTGGCTACCGAAGCGATTGTCTTTCTATCGGTTGCACCCCCAGTATCATTATACGTGCCGCTGGCACTGTTTGCTTGTCCAATCCTGTTTATTCTGGTCAAACCGGCTTCTGAAATTCTAACATTTGAAGATAAAATGGATACTGAATCCAAAATCGCCGATAATACCCAATACTTATCTGTATTAAGAGCAAACATTCCGATCCCGGCAGTTCCGGAATAGGATCCGTCATCAAATGCTTCGACTGTAAAGGTGCAGTTTCCTGATCCACCTGTTGTGAGACTGGAAAATTCAAAAAGCCTATATGCATTTTTGCCAACAGGGAATTTATAATTTGCGGCTGCTGCATTATGTGGAATTGTTCTGGTAAGTGGTCCGTTTACATAAGAAGACGCACTCCCTCCAACAATGCTGTTACTTAGAGATCCTGCAACGGTAAGAGAATTTACACTTGTAGTTGTTATTTTACCGGTTGCCAAAGCAAGTGTTTCACATCGAACCGGTTTGTCGAGAATTACTCCACCGACGTTGTTTACAGTAAATAATCTGGTTTTAGTAGCCGATGGTAATTCATTTCCGGTTATAATACGAACTGTATTACCCGGAGAATTGTATGTGACATCTAAATCAACTCCTCCTAATGCATAAGTTGGGGTAATAGCTAATGAACCGCCGGATCTTGTCATACTAAAAACATTGGATGTAGATGATTTCCCAATGGTAAAGGCTGAATTAGTTGAACTACCTAACGAACCGTTTATAAGAGTCAGACTGTTTGATACTGAGAGTGGAATTTGCAAATCGACGGCTGGATTAGCTCCGGAATTATTATTAACGGTCAGATTGTTGATGTTCGAAATAATGATACCGGTTCCGCCTACTGTTTGCGGCTTTGATCCATTAAAAAACAATCCATTCCCGGGAGTATTATCTACGACGAAACTTCCCTTATTGGATATATTTCCACTTATAGTGAGGGAATAACCTTTTAAAAGGAACTGATTGGCTATACCGCTATTTATCATTAGATTCCCTGCGATATTTGTGTTTCCGTCTAACTGAACTTTTCGGGTCAGCTTTGTTGATGAAGGACTATTATTTACGACTATATCTCCATAAATTATGCCTGTACCTAATACAAAACCGGAAGGCGGGCCGTCTAAATCACTAACCCCATCCCCTAAACGCAGCGTACTTCCTGTAAAATTAGAAATTCCGGTAGAGGTGGTTATCGTTTTATCCGCAGTACCTGCATTTTTGCATGGATCGGTAATTGTAAAAGTTCCACCCGAGCAAGTAAACGTTCCACTACCAAAACTCACAACGCTTGTACCTGATGCTACTAAATTTGAACTAACCTGAGGATATACATTTACATTACCATTTGTCATGGTACATAAAGAGGATCCGGTCATAAGATTACCGTACACGTTTAATGTACCGCCTGTAATATAAAGCCTGTCAGTAAACCTGACTGCACTATTGCCTGTTCCTATCGAGATTGTTCCCGCATCTAGCTGAGTTATTCCCGAGAATGTATAATTACCGGCTGCTCCACCCTGAGTGCCCGCTCCGACACTCTGAACGATTGCTCCCGGATTATTCAGCCACAAACGGCCATAAATAGTAGCCCCATTAACCAAAACATCACCATAATACGGACTTAAAACGGAGGAACTGGATATTTTTATTGTACCGAGTATCGCTTGAAGTCTGTTTCCATTGACAGAAGATCCATTGGCACATGTAATAATGCTTTTAATATCTAAGATTGAGCCGAAACTACCCGAACCTTTATTAACGGTAAGTGAGTAAAAATTGATAGCTCCTGTTCCGTCGATTGAATTATCGGCACTACCGCAAAAGATAACATTGGTCCCTGCCTCAGAAATTAAATTCATATTAAAAACCCCTTCTACTATTAGATTTCCACCGGTCGTTGAATTGGCAGACGATCCTCCGATATAAAGTGAATGGGATACAATCTTCCCCGAAGTAGGAGATGTAAAACTCCCCGAAGCTCCAACTACTACTGTCCCATTGACAGTCAGATCACTTACTGTAGAAACATCATAGGTGAGCGTTCCATTCACAGTCAGGTTCCCCGAAATTAATGACCCTGAATTAATAATCAGGGCATCACCCTCCCTGATTTCTACAGCACTTGTAATTGTAGGTAGTTGGCCGAATGTTGCCGGCATCCATGAAGTACCGTTATACATTTCCCAAACTTTATAATCGTTCCAGACACCTTTAATTCCCTTAACAGAGCGGAAATCTCCGGTTGCTTGACCATGAGCATTTAATAAATAGAAAAATGCGAATACCATCAAAACGCATACTTTTTTCATAGCTACAACAATCTTTTTTTGCAGTAACCGCTAAGACAAACGAATAGTAGCTTCCTAAAATCAAGCATATCTATTTTAAAACCAATGCGGGAAAAAATCATCAGCTTCTTTTGTCTTTTCACTAACCACATGATTATCTGTTGATTTTTTTAATGTTGTTTTTACTAATTGGTGACTGTTCCTTATAAACTGATCATTTGAAAAATACTTTTCACCGTTCATGATAACATGGATTGCTTTTTCAAGCTCACTAATATCACTTGATTTTAGTACATATCCCATTGCACCCAGTTCTATCATTTTAAAAAAATACTCTTCATCTCCGAAAAGGGTAAATGCTATTATCTTCAATTCGGGCATAATGGCTAGTGCTTTTTCTGTTGCTTCCAATCCATTCATGAGTGGCATATCAATATCTAACAAAACCAGGTCTGGCTTAAGGCGTGAAAGGAGCTCTATAAAATCAGCTCCATTTGAGACCTCTCCAATTACAGTTGCGATATTCTCAAGCGTAATAATAGATTTAATGCCTTGTCTGAAAATTTGATGATCATCAACTATTATTATATCCGGTTTTTTCATTTTAATAATCTGATTCGTTTGTATTTGTTAATTTAGTGAAATTTGAATTAGCATGTAAAATTATATTTTTTAAAATGGATTAAAGAGGTTCAATAGAGGATGCGTTCTCATAAACAGAACGATTTTGGAGTTCTAAAAGGGGGCAATAAAGATCCATCAAAAGAAGTATCCTGAAAAGCCGTGTCGGATCCTAAATCAAGTACCAATCAATGAGAAATCTGCAACAAATTATCAATAACCGCATTTAGCATCAATAAAACCAGCTATGAAATAGAAAAAAAATGAGCCAATCTGATCCGATTGGCTCTGGAAAATAACTTCAAGCAAAGACCTTAAAAAAACTTCTATTAACCGGATACCCCGATTTGTAAACAATAGATAAATTCTAGAAGTAAAGGCGAAATGATTATTTTAATTAACAGGCAAATTATAACTAAAGATAAACATTGCTTTAAAGCCCCAGAATCACTGATAAACATAGTAATACATTGAAGTTACTCAAATTAAGCAACGAATTAAACCTGAAAAAATCAGGGACTATAAGCAGGAAAATTCACTTCTCCGCTTGGATAATTTTCAACCGAAATAAACATCCCCTGTTTTAATGTGTTTTTATACCTTTGCGATTTATTTGTTTATCAGGATTGTAAAATTACTTCGTGTAGAGGAACTAAGCAAAGGTCAAAAGGGGGATCTTTGCTTGATAAAAGGAGGATTTTAGGTATAAAAAGGAGGAGCCTCGGATCCGTCAAAAGAAGGAGACAAGAGGAACATTTCTGAGAAGAAAGAACGTATATCGAATAAACTATGATGTAAAATTATATCTCAACAATTTTATTCTTTATGGCAAAAAGAATTAGAGACGGCGTATTTTTACAAACTGTTTTTTCTAACAAGTTTGATTTATGCGACTTAACTGTCTTTGGACTTATAAAAAGTTTCTCTGCAATTTCGTCGGTACTTAATCCAAGACAAATTTGTTGCAATACCTCAATTTCTCTGTCTGTCAAATTATCACATGCGGATGGTTTGTTATTAACGGTTCTTCCAAAATTATTAATGATTTTCCTCAACAACTCATTCGAGAAATAACTTTCTCCCATCATCACCTTCTGAATTGCATTCTCAAGTTCATTAATACCACTTGACTTAAGGATAAAACCTTTAACTCCACGATCAATCATTTTATAGTAATATTCTTCATCACTAAACATACTAAATGCAACAATTTTCAGGTCAGGCATCAGTTCTATGGCCTTTTCTGTTGCATCCAACCCATTCATGTGGGGCATATCAATATCCATTAAAACCAAATCTGGCTTCAAACGGGACAGAAGTTGAATAAACTCGATTCCGTTAGAAGCTTCACCCACCACCTTTGCAATATTTTCTGCAGTAATGATGGACTTCAGTCCTTGTCGAAAAATCAAGTGATCATCAACAATTACAATATTCGGTTTTTCTGTAAGGTTATAATTCATGTTACAAATATACAAATTTTATTGATATTAGTGTATTATTTGAAATATATATGGAAAATTAACAGCCATTTATTTCGAAAACCAGCTTAACTATCCATTTATACGATTTGTTTACACTCTTTTTGTATTGAACATTCAGTTCTTTCTCTGGATTCGCCACATTAGTTATACAATAGTCAATCAAACAAGTAGCTAAATCAAGGAAATTATTAATTGTAAATCATTGCCGTTAAGCGACTGAAATAAACAAATAAAACACTGATAAACAATAACATAATCACAAAATACGTGATAGTCTGTGCTGTTTGTATCCGTTATATACGCTTTCAAATATCTAGTTAAGCAGCATTGAATTAACGAATTGAAAATCTATACATTTACTGTAAATAAATAATCAACTCCTTTCCCTTGTTCACTTGAAAGAGTAACTTTTCCACCAATCGTATGAAGGCGATTTTGCAGATTAAACAAGCCCAATCCTTTATGCTTTGACAGAGCTTCGGCTATATCGAATCCCAGACCATCATCTTTGTAGCGTAACTGTATCTGATTTCCTGAATCAGTTAAGTTGATATAAATGTTATTTGCCCGGGCATATTTCATTGAATTGTTGATACATTCAATGACGGCTCTGTAGATTGTAGCTTCTATTTCAGCTCCAATCCTTCTCTTGGTATTACTTTCATATACAATATTAAAAGTGGCTGTTGCATTCAACTTTTCAACGAAACTTTTAATGGCTGAGTTTAAGCCATAGTTCATAAGTAAATGCGGGCTCAGTTTATTGGAAATTTCTTTTACTGTTGCTAGTGCCTCTTCGAGTATTTCTCCCGCTTTTCCGATGATTTCAACTCTTGAACTATTGCTGTTAGGCCGCTCCGACCATTGCAGATAAAGTTTGATCGTCGAAAGTAAGGGTCCTAAGCCGTCATGCAATTCTTTCGAAAAATTGGCTCTTTCTTTCTCTTCGGTATGGATAATAGCTTTAACTATCTTTTTTTGAAGTGACTTTTTTTCTGTAATATCATGAACAACGCCATACACGATCTGATCTTTAGCCACATAATTCAACCGCATTTCCACAAAAAGCAGGGAGAAATCTTTCTTTAAGCATTCTACCTCAAGGGTACTTCCCTGATTCACGAAAGATTTTTTATAAAGAAAATTCTCCAACTCTTCATAATGATCTGTCGTGACTAGTTGCGTTAGTTTCATTCGCTCGAATTCCCGTCTGTTATATCCAAAGATATCACAGATTGCATTATTGATATATTCAAACCTTCCGTTTTTGCATATAAATATCCCATCCGAGATATTTTCGGAAAGAAGCTTGTATTTTTGATTGCTTGTAGTGAGCAACTCTTCCATTTTTTTCCGGGCTGTAATATCTTTATTACTTCCGCGGGTACCCTTGAAATGACCGTTCTCATCAAATACAGGTTGGCAAAAATGACCAATCCATCTGATAGTTCCATCTTTCCGGATAATACGGTATTGAATCTCATGGATACTTGGTTGCGCCTGAAGTTCCTTGTTTTGGTGCTTCTGAAACAACTGCAAATCATCAGGATAAATGATCTTAGTTATGAGCTTTGAATCTTGATCAAACTCCTTCGGTTTATAGCCTGTAATTTGTTCACACGAAGGCGAACAATAGATCATATGATCAGTCTGATCAATCCAGAACTCCCAGTAAGTTGCAAAATAAGCAACAGTACGGTATTTCTCCTGAGTGATTTTAAGTGCTTCATTTGACTTTGATAATTCAGCCGTCCGTTCTTTTACACGTTCTTCAAGCTCCTCATTCAGCTGTTTTAAGGTGTCTTCAGCCTGTTTTTTCAACGTAATATCCTGTACCAGTGACATCACAGAGGTTATTTGTCCGTTCCGGTCAAAAAGGATGGAATTATACCAGGTACAAACAATTAAATTACCCGACTCCGTTATGTTACGGCTGGTGTTGACAATGGTATCTTTATTTCCACTGGTAAGTTTTTCCATAGCCCGGTTAACGTCGGGAACGTCTTCTTCATTAATCAGGTTTAATGTATCGATATGCTTTCCTATTGCGTCTTCTTTTTTCCAGCCAAAAATACGTTCTGCCTCTACCGACCATTGAGTCACTATAAAATCTCTATCTCTTTCGATTACGGCAAGTGGTGAATTTTCTAAATGATATTTTAAGCGTAGCTCATTTTGCCGTAGTTCATTCTCGGTCTTCTTCAGCTTGGTGATGTCAATAAACGAACATATTACATTGCGAATGGTTCCATCATCGTTGAGTATGATCTCGGTATCGATCAGTACCCAGATAAAATCGGTGGTAGCGGGTCGGTAAATACCCATGACAATATCCCGAACGGATTGACCGGTTGCAAATGTTACCGCAACAGGACGTTCTGAACCTGGAAATGAAGTACCATCTTCATGAATGGCATCATAATCTGCATTCATGCCGGCATCAGCCTCAAATTGATTCTCCGGTATGCCCAGCAACTCATAGGTTTTTGGATTTCTCATTATCACTTCGGCATTCGGTCCGTAAAGAATAACCCCAACCTGTATATTTTTTATAAGATACCGGAATCTCTTTTCACTATCTATTAAAGCTTGGTTTGATTTCTTCCGCTTTGTAATGTTACGGATAGACCCTCCAAAACCTACAATGCACCTGTTGCTGTCATGCAATGGATTAAGAACCAATTCATAGTAACGGATTTTCTCATTGGAAAGAGAAACTTTTAATTCCGAAATAATTGAGTTGTTTGATTCCTGAACCCGCCTTTTCAGGTTATTCAGTTCGGCACACAGATATTCAGGTAATCCGAACTCTGCAAAAGTGTGTCCGATAATGTTCGCTAACTGAAGGTTAATCTCTTCGCAAAAGCTTCTGTTTGCACCGATCAAGTGACCGGACATATCCATACTAAAAACACCGTCACGACTGGAATTGTAGATCAGGGAATACCGTTCTTCATTGATGCGCAATGCTTCCTGTGCCTGCTTACTCTCCGTGATGTCGTGGATAATGGTATACAGCATGGTCGATTCATCAAACTGAATCGGACCCGAATAGACCTCTATATCTCGCAACTCACCATTCGCTAACCGATGTTGAAGAAATAAATGATTGTTCTCTTCATGCTTTGACTGTTGTAGTTTTGCGAATGTTACTTCCTTTGGGAAAGGATCAATTTCAAAAATGGTCTTACGGCACAATTCGGAATGTGACCATCCATAGTAACTGCAGGCTACCGGATTAGCATCAATAATGTCGCCGGTGTCGGGATTTAACAACATCATGACAGAATGGTTATCCTGAAACAATGATTTGTACCGTTCATTGCTCTGACGCAACGACTTTTCCGATCGTTTCAGGCTTGTTATGTCATGTAAAAACGATATAAACTGACCCCCGTTTACCTGACTATATTGAACACTCGTTTCAATATCCATAACACTCCCATCTTTACGACGGTGACGGCTCTCGAAACGATCTTCCCTGAATTCAATAATTTTTTTTATATGCGAAACCGTGTCATCGGGACTTTCTATTGCTTCAATATCCTGAATCCGCATAGTCAGCAATTCCTCCCGGGTATACCCCGACATGCGGCAATACGTATCATTTACTTCCTGCAGGCAGCCGTTCCGGTCGGCAATCCAGAAGCCGTCCCGGGTTGTCGTAATGATGGCATTCCTTTTTTCCTCATCTTCTCTGAGTATTTCCCGACTTCTTATGCTTTCCGTGATGTCGCGGACAATCATGATCACCGTATTCACAACGACTCCTTCGTTAACCGGTGACAAGCTGGTTCTATACCATCGTATTTCTCCCCGTGCATCGCTCCCTCCGGACTGATAAACCTGAGTGGTTGATTCTCCAACCGCAAGTTCCAGCGATTGTTTCATTAGGATCTGGTATTCGGGTAAAGCCCAGTCATAAAAGCTGCTACCGATAGTGTCTTCCGGGGCATATCCGGAAAAAGGATGGTTCATCGATAAAATGGTTCCGTTCCGATCGAGCTGAATGATCGTATCGGGAGAATTATCGGTAATGACGCGCAACAGTTCTGCTTTCTGCATTTCCGACCCAATCCAATGATCAGGGTGTTCCGGGATGTTTTGTGGTTTTACCCGTTCCGGCGATGGGTCTTTTTGGGGGGCTTTCCTTGCACAGGCTCCTGCTATCAGGAGTTCTTCATTTTGTATCTCAAGCTCCGCACTATATTCTTCCCACTCATGAAGAATTTTCAGTATATTTTCTACCGAAGGATGCGAAGTACCAGACTGGGAGGTGCTTTTTAACAACTGCTCTGCCCTCTCCCGAAACAGGGTAGCTACCGGTTTGACATCATTTTTCATAATTCACAGGGTTTATCATTCGATTATAGATCATTCTGATTTTAAAGAATATCTCACTCTTTAGGTCGTTCCAATCAATGTCTCACAAACACAAAACAGATAAGTCAATTAGCTCATATTGTTATACTTTACAACAATAGGCAAAGATATTAAATTTTAGGTTATTTAGGTAAATACATCAATTAAATCTACTATTTAATATTCAATGACAGATCAGCCGGCTAAACAATAAAAAGATTCCCTGCAAACATTGCTGTCTGCAGGGAACCTCCCATTCATCGGTTTGTGTGTTTTATCTGCAATCGGTAGCTTCAGACATTTCCGGATGGCACCGTTTTGATGTGAATCATTTCCCCTCAGAATTTTTGATTTCCGGAACTGACTTCTATCTTAAAGAATCAATACGAACAATTTATACATTTTGGTGCTTTATCTATCCGATAGGTTAGCATTAACTCATGTGTCCCAAAAGAAGATCTGCTTATCCCGCTCACATTGTAATCATAGCTATATGATACGCGTAAATTCTTACTTATATCAAGTCCGAATAGCACGCCGATTTCACTCCAGGTCCGGTATATCAAACCCAGTTGGAGTGGTTCCCGATCAACCGGAGACTTGAAATATCCGGTTAAGTTAAACTCCATTTGATAGATATTTGAATACTGGATTCCGCAAACTCCATATCCAAGGTTAAACGTGTCATGATGGGAATCCCGGTAGATGGCATAGATAAAATTTGTGTTTATGAACAGTTTATTGATGGGGACTATCAATGAGTTTAAGTTTTGACCGGCAATGCCAAACCGCCATGATTTATTGATCAGTTCGGCTCCTATCTGCGAATTTATATAGCTTTGATTTAATAAACCCGATAAAACGGTGGGATCAGTGGCTGTTGCTGAATTAACTAGGGATACATCATAGGCGATACTTTGAAAGTTCAACCCCAATCCCATGTTTAACTTCCAGTCATCATTCACAGTCAAGGCATAAGCATATGTCAAATCTACATCCGTTGTTGACGTAAATCCGATTTTATCCTGCATTATTTTCAATCCGAACTGGGTATGCAATTTGTCCAGATATAAAGTGCCTGATGCAAAAAGGGTAGTCGGCGCTCCATCGAATCCGACCCACTGTTTGCGGGCCGACATATTAAACTCGGCAAGGTACTGGTCGGCTATGGATGCCGGATTGATAATATACGTTTTATTCCAGTCATTATTCAACCGAATATCTGATTGGGCAACGATCATCATCACCTGCAAGTGAAAAATTAGAAATAAGATATACTTTCTCATCATATTCTTTTTACCGAACTACCGTTACATATCCTGTTCTTGCCTTTATTCCCGAAGTAGTGGAAGGATATAAGACATAAAAATAGGTATCATTCGACACATATTTCCCTTTATAAGTTCCATCCCAGCCTCCCGTTCCGTCATAAAGTGAAATACCGTTTCTGTTATAAACCTGAATGTGCCAGCCTTGCATAAACAGGTCATCAATTCCATCGCCGTTGGGAGTAAACACATTCGGGATAGAAGACGGTGCTATCCAGATTCTTTTAGTTGCGAACTCAGTACACCCATTCGAGGTCTTTACCTGCAGCGTCACATCGTAATACCCATTCTGCGTTATCGTGTAGGTATGATTTTGATTGTTTCCTTCCGCTGACTGACCATCTCCAAAATTCCAGAAATAATCCGAAGAAGAAACATTCTCACTCCAGAATTGCACCGTAGGTCCGGCTGTTGTAATATCATTCTTATCCGTTTGTATCGTGAAATTGTATGAATCAAAATAAGTCGCTTTAAAACTCAGGGTCGTAGAACAACCGGCACTCGAAGTCCCGGTCACGGAATAATCTCCGGCCTGTTTTATGAGCGATTGGTCTGTTGTCGAACCGTTACTCCAGCGATAAGTGTAGGCACCCGATACCTGCAATAACAGGGAATCGCCTTTACAGAATACGGGTGATTTATCGAGGACTAAAACAGGAGGTGAATAGACCGTGACCTTTTCCTCGAATACGCTGCTGCAGTTTGATGTTGTCAACGTCAGGCTCACGTTATATGTTCCCGAAGCTGTAAAGGCATGTTGCGGGTTCTGGGTTGTATCTGTTGTCCCATCTCCAAAATTCCACAGGAAACTGTAATCGCTGGCCAAACCGTATGGTATGGTCGCATTAAAGCCAAAGGTACGGGTATCGCATCTTAAAACCTGATAACCTATCCCCGGAGTGGAGAGTGCCACATTAAACGAAGTGCTGACAGTACATCCCTGGGCATCTGTTACCTGAAGAGTTACAGTTCCTGACTGAACTGTTTCCATATTCTCATTGTTCAATCCGGTTGGCGTTCCGCTTGACCAGGCAAACCGATAAGGCGGTATACCACCCGTGACTTGTGAAGTACACACTTCTTTCACTACTTTTGTCTGGCAGTCAAAATCCGGCACAGTGGTTACAGACAAGGCTAGAGGGGCCTGCCTGATCACTTCAAACTGTTCATTTGAGACACACCCGTTTGCATCCGTTACAGTGACCTCATAGATACCGGCCTGTAAATTGGATAAGTCTTTTGTAGTGGCACCGTTTGACCAGACGATATTATAAGGTTGTGTTCCACCGGATATGGTCAGGGTTATGGCTCCGCTATTCGGATTCTTGCAATCGAAAGCATTGGTAACCGCTGCCGTTAAGTCCAGCTCCAAAGGCTCGATAATCGTAAACGACCTGTTTATAACGCAGGAGGTAACATTGGTGAGGGTGACGGTATATGTCCCCGCTCCCAGTTGGTTCCGGCTGGTTCCGGCTATCGGATCATCGGCCCACACCATGGTCACGGAAGAAGCTCCGCCCTGCAGGTTTAAATCGATGCTTCCATCGTGTGCTCCAAAGCAGGTTATCTGCTTAACTACCGGCTGAATTGAAAATTCGGTTTCAGCTATAACTATATCTTTTGATTTTGTACATCCGTTGGAGTCTGTAATCGAGATGGTATAGGTTCCCGGGCCCAGATTATTCTGAAATGTCCCCTGTCCCAGATTACTCCATTGTATCTGATAAGGCTGAACTCCGCCCGCAATGTCTACCTTGATCGAAGCATTGTTATCTCCATAGCAGGTAACCGGAGTCGTTGTCACAGTCAGGACCATTTCTGTCGGCTGGGTAATCGTTGCCGACAGACTTTGAGTACACCCTGCTTTATCGGTTACAGTCAGCGTATAGCTTCCCGCAACAAGGCTGGTTAGATCTTGGTTGGTACTCTTATAGCCATTTGGACCGATCCACGAATAATTATAACCGAATACGCCGGGAGTTTTCTCTATGGAGTCTCCACCTGCAACCTGTACGGACAAAGCCCCCACGCCGTCGCCGAAACATTTCAGGTTGATTTGATTTTTCAACGTGATAACGATTTGGGGCTTCTCCGTTATGGTGAATGAAGCGCCGGGACTACAACCATTGGCATCGGTCACGTTGACTGTATAAATGCCGGGACCTAAATTGGTAATATCTTCCAACCCGGTAAAGGCGACAGCATCTTTTTCCCAGTTATACGCATACGGCGGCGTACCGCCCGTCACCTGAATAGCTATCTCGCCATCGGAGGCTCCAAAACAACTTACATTTTTTGTTGTAAGAGTCTTCAGGATTACCTGTGTCGGCTCTGTAATAGTATCACTTCTCGATAAGCTGGTACCCACCAAATCGGTGATGGTAACCGAATAAATCCCCGGATACAAACCGCTGATCGAAGGGTTCGCTGACGTAAAACCGTTCGGGCCTGTCCAGCTTACCAGATAAGGTGCTCCTGTCGCATAAGGAGCTCCACCTTCTATAACCGTTTGTATACTGCCATCATGAACCCCGAAACAGGATATGTTTTTGGGGACCGCATGGGCACTGAGAGGATGATTAACCGTTACAATGACGTTGAAATCCTGTCCTTTGCAAGGGCCTGCCGTAGGCGTCACGGTGTAGGTCACGGTGGAAAAACCGGTTACCAGATCAATTAACGTTTGGCTCATAACCGTCTGTGGCGTCGATTGGCCTGAGGCTCCGGTGACCGAATTCGCCGGACTGATTACCGGCGGTAACCAAGTATAGGTAGTTCCGTCCGGGACGATATCTCCATTCAACACACTGGGGGTAAATGTAAAAGTCTCACCGCTGTTTATTTCAATATGATAGGTCGATAAAACGGGATAGGCGCTTATGATTACTTGTGCCGTTTCGGAATGTAAACTCGAACATTCTCCCGAAGGATAGGTAACAATGCAGTAATAATACAATGTATCGACGGTTCCGGTCGAAGGAAGATAGGTCGGGTTGGTTGCACCGGTGATTAAATCTCCTGTCGTATTATCATCCACTGTATTGCGATACCACTGATAGGTTGGAACGCCCGTTCCATTCGTAGCTGCAACCGATAGCGTATCGGGAGTGTCGCCCACACAAACCTGAAAAGACTTCGGCTGACTGGCAATGATCGGTGCCGGGTCTACGGTAATCACATAGTTGACAACCGTCCCTACACAGTTTTCGATAAAGGGTGTGATGGCGAAAGTAACGGTTCCCGGAACGTTGGTGAAATTTAACAGCTGACTTATGGGTAATTTAGAGGTTGTGCCTGAACTCGTGAAACCCGTTATTCCGGGGATAGCAGTGGCCGTCCAGGAGTAGGTCACAAGCGGGGAATTGGATGTCAGGGGTATGGAATCGTTTCTAAATCCCGAACAAACGGTTTGCGACAATACGGTATTGGTTATTACCGGAAGAGGATGAACCACAAAAGTCCGGACCGCTTTGGCCGAGATACCGCATTCATTGGTTACTATAAGTGATACGGCATAATTGCCCGCAGCACTGTATGCGATTGTTCCCTGGTCTGCACTCGTTGAACTGCCGGGACTACCACCCGGAAAACTCCAGGCATAGGTCATAGCACTGGTTGCCGGAGCACAATTCGTGATAACCGCTACCGGATGAACGGAAGCTGTTTCACAGTAATTGACTATGGAATCGATGGAAATAGCGGGAGGCATGGTAACAGTCACAGTCTGAGCGGCAGTGGGTGATCCGCACGAATTAGTGGCAGTGAATTGAATCGTGTAAATCCCCGGATTCGTAAACCGGAACGACGGATTAAACGACGAGGCACTCGTCCCCGAGGTAAAGGTATACGCCGGCGTGTTCCCGCAATAATTGGCAGTGTAAGCGACGGTCCAGTTATAGGCCGGCGAGCAGGTGCCCGTGGTATCCGTCTTATTCGTTACCGCTACATTAAACGGGGCACAACCCTGACTGGCACTGAGGTCGAATTGTGGAACTAAAAGCGCTTCAACACAAATCGTTTTCTTTATGCTGTCAATGTCACATCGATTCCCTATCTTCATGGAAATGGTATACACACCCGGACTCGTAAAGACAGGACAGATAGCATTTGTTCCCGAAGACCAGAGACTGGGTTCATTGCCGCCAAAGTCGTTTCCATAACTTCCGCTCTGTAACGTGTAGCCCGTTGACGGGGTGATCTTCCAGATTAAATTTGAATTGGTCGAACAGGAACCCCCGTTAATGGCATTCCCGTTTTTAGACGAATTTGTAAAACAAACCGGAGTGTTCGTGCAAGCACCGGCTGAAGGAACAATGAAATCGGCCGTGGGAGGTACGGATACATAAATCGGCATAACCGATGAGGCCGACGGTCCGCAGGGGTTACTCGCAATGATCTTAACCGAAAACGAATTCTGATAAATGGTCGAACCGTCACTACTGGTTATTCCGCAGGAGGACTTCTTAAACTTATGAGTGATACTTGCCGGTGTCGGCGAAGGAAGTACTTCATTCGGTGAGCCATCATTAAAATAAACCGTATACATAGTGCCTTGGGAATTATATTCGGTTCCACTTATCTTGAAGGTAAGGGTCTGAGAAATACAGATATTGGTATTTCCGGGATTCTCCAATGTTACGGCGGGATTGGAACCGACAAATACATAATACTTGCCTATATTTTTACAACCGTTTGTTCCTTCCACCGTATACGTAAGAGTCCACATGCCGGTTTGATACGTATGGGTCGTCGAAGTCCAAGTGGTTGCATCATAATCGGCACTGCCATCGCCCCAACTGAGGGTATAGTGCCCGTTAGTCGCCTTGGTGGTTGAAGAATTCAGGAAAGTAAAGGTGGTAACGTCATTACTGCATACTCTGAAACAGGGAATGCCATTAAATGTCGTCCCGGATCCCGAACCGCTCAAGGTGGCATCCGGCACTTTATTCACCGTAATGATCTTTGAAACGCTATTCTGGCAAGAAGTTAAACTATCGCTGATAATGAGCTTTACAGGATAATTCTGCGTACCCGTCCCCGGGGCTGCATACTGATGGGTAGGGCTGGCCTTCGTAGAAGTAGCTCCATCCCCAAAGCTCCAGGCATACTTGTAAGTACCCGTTAATGAGGGTGTAAAAAGTACGCCGGCACCCAAACATTGATTATCTGTAAACGTAAAATCGACCGTCGGCATTGCACTTACCGTAACGGTAGCCTGCTCATTCAGGGATTGCGATGTACGTGCATCCGCAACATTGGTCAGCGTGTAAATAAAACTTCCCGGGACATCCGTATTCACCTGTATAACCACGTTATCCTTGCCGGAGGTCGAAGTGACCGTTACATCTCCTCCGCCATTTATATGGTACGTAAACGTATAGGGTGCCGTACCTCCCGAGCCCGTAAATGTGATACCGGGTTTGGTTGCGTTCGGGCAAACCTGCGTGGTGCCGGTAATGGTTGCCGAAATAGCGGCCGTAGCTTCTTCACGCATCGAAAAGGCATTCCCAACAGTATAAAATTCACTTCTGTTCCGGACAAGCCCTTGAACGCCGGCGATATTGATAACACCGGCTAACAACGAAAGAAAGACTAGATAGGAGAAACGGCTCATAAGCTGGCGAATGGATAATACGGGTGTTATTTATATATTTTAAATTCAAATATAGCGAATATCTGTCAACCTATCAGGATCTGTCGATAGACCGGGGCATAAATCAGGTTGTCGTCCGGCAACAGAAACTCAGGTCCTTTTTTATTCCGCCATCCTCAGCGGCCATCAACGACACCTTTTCACTCCCGGCACAAAAAAGTCTGCATTCAGGCGGTTCCCAAAGCTTCGATAGAAAGCCGGTAAAAGGTCCGAACGAAAGACAAAACAAGAACATGCCTGAAAACAGGATGCTTGATGCTCATTTAGTTCTCCAGTCTAAATCCAGTCTCCGTTTGGTCTCCAGTGTTTTGCTACACGGCTGATAGCAAGTCCGGTTCTGACAAATACAGCAACGGAATAAAACGGATCTTTTATTTTATAAAATACGGACAATAAACCCTTCTTCCTTTCCCCGATGGGTCTTTATCCGTATTTTATGCAGAATACAAATTTAGAGAACAGAAATAACACTCGTATTACATAATATTTATAATCTCTTGCAATATTCACACGTTGAGAATAATTAAATTATTGTAATGCAGCGTAACTACAGAACAAAAAGCAATCTGTAAACTGGCCGCGTTATTATTCTTTCCCGGCCTCATCAGTTGATCTCTTGTTTGTAAAGTTTAGCTCTTCCGCTGCGAAACATCCGAAGAAACGATCCTGAGTCCCTGCCCTATCTTTTTGTTTTATTTCAGCCGTTCAAACCGGGCCTGAAAGAACCGTAAATACCGGGGTTCATACACCATTCTCAGCCCCTTCTTCTGCTCACGAACGTCATACAGATTCTTCACCGACTCGGCTACAATATCCATATGTGCCTGTGTGTATACCCGGCGCTGAATAGTCAGGCGCGTCAGCTCCAGTGAAGGATGATAGTTTTCGCCCGTCTCCTTTTTACGACCTGCACTCACGATGCCGCGCTCCATCGAACGAACTCCCGACTCAAGATAAAGGTCGGCCGCCAGCGTTTGGGTCGGAAACTCTTCCTGCGGAATATGCGGATAGAACTTTTGAGCATCCAGAAATACCGCGTGCCCGCCGATAGGAAGGGTAATGTGAATACCCCAGTCCATCAGCAATTCGCCCAGGTAACGCACCTGCCCGATCCGCGAACGCATATAATCGTCCTGGATGCTCTCCCTGATTCCGATAGACAGCACTTCCATATCCCGCCCGGCCATACCGCCATAGGTCTGTAACCCTTCATATACGACCACCAGGTTGCAGGCATCTTCGTACAATTCACGGTCGTTCAGCCCCAGCCAGCCGCCGATATTAGCCAGCGAATTCTTCTTGGCACTCATCGTTGCACCGTCCGAATAGCTGCAGGACTCTTTCAGTCTCTGTGCCAGCGTCTTATCGGCATAACCCTCTTCCCGCTCCTGAATAAAAAAAGCATTCTCCACCGCCCGCGTGGCATCCAGAAAGATCCGGATCCCGTATCTTTTACACAGCGCATGTACTTCGCGCGCGTTCTGCATGCTCAACGGTTGGCCGCCCGCCATATTCACCGTAGCGGCCAGGCACAGGTATGCAATATTGTCCGCCCCCTTTTTGTCAATCACCTTCTGAAGCTTTACCAGGTCCACATTCCCTTTGAACGGATGTACCTGCTGCGCATCGTGGGCTTCGTCAATAATCACATCTGTGAAAATGCCGCCCGCAAGCTCCTGATGCAGGCGGGTGGTGGTAAAGTACATGTTACCACATACATATTGCCCTTTCCTTATAGCTATCTGCGAAAGTATGTTCTCTGCACCCCGCCCCTGATGAGTCGGCACCAGATACTTATATCCGTAATACTCCTGCACGGCTTCCTCCAGATGATAGAAGTTGCGGCTGCCGGCATAGGCTTCGTCTCCCAACATCAGTCCGGCCCACTGGCGGTCGCTCATGGCGTTGGTACCGCTGTCGGTCAGCAAGTCGATATATACATCTTCCGATCTGAGCAGAAAAGTATTATACCCTGCCCGATCCAACGCTACTGCCCGTTCGTTCCGCGAAATCATGTGAATCGGTTCTACCATCTTTATCTTTCAGGGTTCGGCTCATGAGCTTCGGCCCTGCTGTTGTCCTATTGTTTTTGTTTGCATGATATGAGTTGTTTTAATATAGTCGGTTATGAACTCCCTAACCGAAAGCAGGCTGAATAAAACATACGAGTTGAAACGGACTCCCGAAACAGGAGCCGAAACCGGACTATCATGTAAACTTCTTCGGGAATTTTCTGAAAATTAAATACCGGGTAGTCAAAAGCGGGAGAATGAAACGACCCAGCTGTGATGAAGACGAAAGGAAGCTCATGGTAACGAATTATAAGGTTAAACCGGATTTTCGAAAACCGGATTCGCCTGTTCAGACGATGGCTCCGGCATGATCCCCCGATGCAGGGTCCAAAACCGGTCACCGCGTCGCCGATCTTTTTTTTAAAACACGTAAATACTCATGAATGTTTAAGGCGAATGGTGAACTTTTTAGCCTCTGGGACAGATATTTCTGCCGGCTGTCGTTATTCCCCCTCCAACCATAAAAGCAACGGACGGACGTTATCTCTTATCCCGGGCGTTTCCACTCGTTCGTCTTTCCCGCTCCGGTGTATCTCCTATGTATCTCCGGTGAACCTCCGTAGAAACCTCAGCTGAAAGGTCTTACTTAAAACATACATAATACATATTAAATACACATTAAACACTTATACAATACATATTTATATAGATAAGTATTTAATGTGTAACTCGTATACAATTTCAGTCTGATAAGAGAATCATATATACGACCCTTCAGTGAGGTTTCTACGGAGGTTCACCGGAGGTACCGTACAGGTTGAGTACAGAGACTATGGAGTTTTAGAACCGGCGGCAGGGAGCGGCACTTTTGGGGTACGGTTGGAACAGGCATAATTCTTATATATTCCTGTAAAGAAAAAATGAGTTCCGGGAGCTGAAAGGACCACCATGCGGCAGTTTTTCCAATTCCCGGAACTCATTGCTTATCAGAGGATCGAAAAAGGAGATGAGAGCTGTTCGCTCCCGAATAGGATTCGGAATCCGGCCGGTTTTTACACGATCTCGATTCCCTGTTCGTGGCATAGCTCCAGAGCCATTTCCCGAAGTTTAAACTTTTGTATTTTACCGCTACCGGTCAGCGGGTATCCATCGATAAAGAATACATAACGCGGTATTTTGTAGCGGGCTATCTTGTCTTTGCAGAAATCGCGCACATCTTCGGCTGTCAGATCCACTCCATCATGGGAAATCACAAAGGCCGCCACATCTTCCCCGTAGCGGGGTGAAGCGATGGCTACAATCTGTGCATCTTTTACCCCGGGAATGTGATAGAGGAATTCCTCTATCTCACGGGGGGATATATTTTCACCACCCCGGATGATCATATCTTTGATACGCCCTGTGATACGGTAATTCCCGTCGGGATCTTTTACGCCCAGATCGCCCGAATGTAAATAACCGTTTTTATCAATCACCTCGGAGGTAGCCTGCGGATTCTTATAATAGCCCTTCATTACATTATAGCCCCTGCAACACATTTCGCCCTGCACACCGTCGGGACATATCTCGCCGGTTTCGGGATCTATCACCATTACTTCGGTAAACTCGTAATCGCTGCCCACCGTGGTACAACGTACCTCGAAAGAATCGTCGAAACGGGTCTGGGTCATACCCGGGGATGTTTCGGTGAGTCCGTAAACGCTGGTTATGGTCATAAACATCTTTTCGCTCACCTGGCGCATCAGCTCAATCGGGCAGAGGGCTCCGGCCATAATACCGGTACGCAGCGAACTCATATCAAACAAGTTGAACATGGGGTGATGCAGTTCGGAAATAAACATGGTCGGGACACCGTACAAGGCCGTACAGCGCTCTTTATGAACGGATGCCAACGTAACGAGCGGATCGAACTTCTCCACCATGACCTGCGTACAGCCGTGAGTCAGACAGTTCATAGTAGCCAGCACGACTCCGAAGCAATGGAACAACGGCACGCAAACACACAGTTTATCGGCCTGGGTGAACTTCATATGCTCGCCGGTCAGATAACCGTTATTGGCAATATTATGATGGGAAAGCATAACTCCCTTCGGGAATCCGGTCGTACCGGACGTGTATTGCATATTGACCACATCGTGGCACGTAACCGATTGTTTTATCTTCAGAAAGTCATCGTCGTCCTGATTGATTCCCTGAAGCAACACTTCGGCGGTATTATACATTCCCCGATGCTTCTCCTGCCCTATATACACTACATTTTTCAATTCGGGGAAACGTCCGGAAACCAGATGCCCCCGCTGGGTGGTCTTTAACTCCGGCACCAGCGAATAGACCATATCCACAAAATCGCTCCCGGCGACTCCATCCGTAATGCAAAGGGTGTGCATATCCGAATCCTCCAGAACGAAGGCTAATTCGGAATCTTTATAATTCGTATTTACGGTAACCGCTACGGCACCCAACTTAGCACAGGCATACAGGAAAGTCAACCAATCGGGTACATTCTGCGCCCAGATACCGACATGCGTTCCTTTTGTGACGCCAATGGACAATAATCCTTTGGCCATATTGTTGACACGTTCATTAAAAACGGACCACGAAAACCGCAGGTTCCGGTCGGAATAAACAACGTATTCATGATCGGGAGTCACGGTAGCCCAATGTTCAAGCCAATCCCCTAAAGTTCTGTCAAATAATTTCATAAAGAAAGATTTACACGCATTAAGAAACAAAATTCACGAATCCGGGATCGATTTATACCGATCAGACAACGCTCATACTCTTCAGCAAGTATGCGTTATTCCTCCCGTCTGTCAGACAACGAAACAACTCCGAATGGCGAATGATGGATTATAAAATATGAATTAATTACATGGGTGTGTAGACTACGGCCACAATCTGAGCCGCTTCATCATCGAGAGCCCCCACCAAATGATCGACTATGGAATCGTAGTAGATGCTGTCGCCTTTATGCAGGACGTAAGTTTCCTTACCGTAGTTTATTTTCACAGCACCCTGAAGCACAAAAATGAATTCTTCACCTTCGTGGGATGAAAGAATCGGTTCGTTCGTCATTGAGGGTTTAATGTCAATCAGGAAAGGCTCCATGTGGCGGCCTGTCTTGCTGGCAGCCAGGGAGAAGAAGTCGAGATGGGAATTGGCCGTGGAGAGCTGACTGGAAAAGGTGGCCGGTTTCTGTGCATCCGATTGCTTCTGTACGACCGGACCCAGTTCTTCACTATCGTCTAAAAAGGTTCCAAGGCGTACGCCCAATGCCCGCGCAATTTTAATCAGGGGAGATAACGAAGGTACCGTGTCGCTGTTTTCAATTAATTCAATCTGGTCAACAGTTAGTCCGGACCGGTCGGCTAATTCAGCTTTTGAGATGTTCTTACCGGTACATAATGTACTGATCTTTTCTCCTACAATGTTCTTATTCATGGTTTGTACTATATTGTTTTTCTATCACCCTCAGCGGGAATAAAATTTAAATGACAATTTCAGCGTATCAATCGTTTAACTTTTTTCGGGGTACAAAAATAAGAATAATATTGGCATATAAAAAGCTTTTAGTTTAAATTTATAAGATTTTCAATCAAAAGCCTTTTAAATAGGTAGATTAATCAAGCTGTGAGTAACAAAACCTCAAAGCATCCATTTACCAACCACCCGATAAGCACGAACGGAGCAGCCCGTTTATACCAAAGAAAACGCTTTCGTCTCCTTCGTCCGCCGGCAGATGAATACACCTACGGAGGTATGAAAGAGACGAAAGCGTTTTACAGTTTAGCAGGAATCCGTGCCATTGCGTGTTCCGTTCTTTAATCAAAAACGACACGGCCTTGCGTTTACTCCTTAAGCACGGTTATTCTACGGTTATTTGACGGACAGAATTTTTGCATACTTACCATCGGGTTGAAGTAACCCAAGAGCAACCTTCAATTCCTTATCGGTGCGGAGCGAATACTGGATCTCGCCTTTTTGATAATAGTAGCGTTTGATAATCTCTAGGCTAAGCAATTCGGAAACTTCCGTCTTATTTTCGGCAATACTCTTCGCTATATCGGGCATCAGTTTGGCTTTAAGGGTCGTGAATTCGTCTTTTGCCCGTTTATCCAACCCTTCGTATTGCGCCATATCCAACAAGGCGTTATATGCCTTCTCCGTCTGAGATACATAGGTAAATTTCTTTTCAACCAGATAGTCGGTAAAGGCCTTAAAGTCGGCATCCGACAAGGTAAAATCAGCAGGAGAAGCAATTGCAGGGTGCGACAGAACATACTGCGTCACAAAATCAAAATACTGATTCTGTGCAAAAATATAGTATGCAATATTGATCTTCTGGTCATCCTTCGTCAGCGTATCCGGGACAATACCTCCGCCGTCCCTGACTTTACGGCCGATACGGGTTTTAAATTCGGAGGTTAAACTATCCGGAATATGCCCCACGCTTCCATCTTCATTGCGATGGCTGTAATCGAGAGCCTGAATACAACGTCCGCTGGGGATATAATACTTGGCAGTTGTCACCTTTAAATGTCCTGCATAGCTAAGGGGACGGATATTCTGCACGAGACCCTTACCAAAAGTCCGTTCACCGACAATGACGCCTCTGTCAAGATCCTGAATGGAACCTGCAACGATCTCGGAAGCAGAAGCAGAGGAGCGGTTAGCCAGGATGACCAGCTTCATTTGGGGAAAAATCGGTTCGGCCGGCGTTTTATAAGTTCGGTCGGATTCACTGTTTTTCCCTTTTGTGGTGACTACATCCGTTCCTTTTGGAACAAAATAGCCGACAATTTTTATAGCTTCATCGATTAATCCACCGCCGTTATTCCGGATGTCCAATACCAACGATTCAATTTTATGTTGTTTCACCAGATTAGTCACTGCATTCTTAAGTTCCAAAGCAGCCCTGTCCGTAAACTCACTCAACATGACATATCCTACTTTGTCGGCAACCACAGCCGAATAGGCAACCGGATTAATTTGTATCTTTTCACGCAGGAATTCTTTTTCAACCAGCTTCTTTTCACCCGGGCGTTTCAACTTTAATTTAATCATGGTATTGGGGGTGCCTTTCAGGAGTGCACTCACTTCCGTTACACTCATATCCTCCACATCTTCGCCATCAACCTGTAGAATAATATCCCCGGCACGCACTCCGTTCCGTTGGGCAGGCATGCCTTCATAGGGTTCGGATATACAGATTTGATTATCTTTTTTCATGATTAGAGCTCCGACACCGGCATATTCACCCGTAGTCATGAACGTCAGGTCGTCCGTTTCTTCTTCCGGCAGATACACCGTATACGGATCGAGCTTTTCCAACATATTATCGATCGTGGATTTCATCATCTTGTCATAGCTCAGGGTATCAACGTAGAACATATCAAGCTCACGAACCACCGAATTAAAAACATTCAGGTTCTTATTAATCCTAAAACTATGATTATCGGCCTTCTGAGCATAACTCACGGCCGTATTGATATAAAAGAACAACAGGATTAAACAACTAATTTTTTTCATATGATAATGATTTGAATTTTACTTCCAACAGATAGGAAGTTAATGGTTTTTACAACTTTACATTGGGTGGAAGAAATATAGAGATATCTCTTCCGTACGAAATCAGATCGCGAACGACAGTGGATGAAATGTAGGAATACTTGGATTCGGTAAAAAGAATCACCGTTTCGATACCAGTCAGGCGTCGGTTAGCGTCAGCGGCGGTACGTTCATATTCGAAATCAGCCACCGAGCGCAGTCCCCTCAACACAAAATCAGCCTGCACGGAGAGGGCAAAATCGACTGTCAGCGTATTATAGGATGACACCTTCACCCGTGGTTCGTTTATAAAAGCCTGCTGAATAAGCTCTAACCGTCTTTCAATCGTAAAGAGAGTTTTCTTGGCCTGATTTGATCCGACACAAATAATGATTTCATCAAAAAAGGATAAACCGCGTTGAACAATACTAAAGTGACCAATCGTAAACGGATCAAATGTCCCGGGGAAAATAGCTCGTCTCATATATATAATTTGAAATTAAAAAGAACTCATGCCTGAACTAAAGCACTTATTAAATCAGTTGCAAAGATAGATAAATTTAACTTCTACTTTAGAAAACAGTTCGTTAAGTTTGATATTTTTAGTTTTTAGCCCAAAATTTCCGCTGAATCGTTATCTTTGCAGGAAATTTAAAGCCCAATATAAAAAATAAACAAAAAACATGCGGAATAAATCCGGAATAATTACGTTATTCTTTTTTATTTGTTTGTGCCGGTCCGCCTTTAGTATTGAGCCGGTCTATTCATTTCCGATACCTTCGAAAATGGAGTTTGCCGGTCAGACGATTTCTCTGGCACGGTATGATATGCGTGAACGCTTTGATCGTGAACAAATCGTGATTGCTTTTAATCATTCTGTCAGCCTGTTAATCATAAAACGGGCAAACAGGTATTTTCCGGTTATCGAACCTATTCTGAAGCAGAATGGTGTTCCGGATGATTTCAAGTACTTAGCCGTCATAGAAAGTAATCTGGATCTGAGAGCCTTATCAAAAGCACAAGCAGCAGGGTTCTGGCAATTTATGCCTGAAACGGCTCAACAATTCGGGTTGGAAGTAAACGACGAAGTAGACGAACGGTTTCAGATAGAAAAGTCAACCGTGGCAGCGTGCAAATTTTTTAAAAGTGCTTTTGCCAAATATAAAAACTGGACAACGGTAGCGGCTTCGTATAACGCGGGAATGAGCCGCATATCGGAAGAAAAGGAAAACCAGCAGGTAGCAGAGTCTTTCGACATGTTATTAACTTCGGAGAGCAGCCGGTACGTTTTCAGGATATTAGCCATGAAACAATTTCTTGAAAACCCAAAGGCTTTCGGATATACAATTGCTCATGACCAGTTCTATCAAACCATTAACACCAACGAAGTACGGGTTAAAGGGCCTGTTGCCGACTGGACGGTGTGGGCAGCACAGCATGGGATCAGCTATTACCAGTTAAAAGACTTCAATGTATGGATTCGTGACCGGAAACTGACTAACTTATTAAGAAAGGAGTATATTATACAAATACCGGAGAAGACTGATTTGGAATTCAGTCCGACCAAAATAAAGTTTTATAATCCGGCATGGGTGACTTTTTAACCAACTCAGGTTCATTCCACGCCATATAAACATACCATTTCAATTATATTATTCATTCAAAAAACAATGTGTGCATGAAAAAATTTATTATTGCTACAGTACTTTTACTTTCTGTTTCTTACACCTACGCTCAGCTTGATTTTGGAGTTAAGGCGGGTTTTAATTCTTCTCTTGGAGTAAACAATTTAGGTTCGGTTACGAATGGCACTTACAATTTCAAATCAGTAAAAGCCGAGTTATCGAATGGATTTCAGGCAGGTGTATTCGCCCGTTTAGGATTCGGCAAGGTCTATTTTCAACCTGAATTACTTTATAGCCTGGGAAAGAAAGATTATAACATGACTGTAAAGGATGCTAGTTATAACGTCCTCGGAACTTTCAATAAGAATGTAACTGTCAGTACGGTTGACATTCCCTTACTTTTAGGATATAAAGTGCTGGATTTAAAAGTTGCTAACCTACGAGTCTTTGCCGGTCCAAAGCTTCGTTTTAATGCAGGCTCCACACTTGACTTTAATAATGTTGTCAATGGCGGCTTTGACGCTACTACATTACAAAAAGATGTAAAAGCAGCCCAACTGGGTCTTGAAGCAGGCTTTGGAGTTGACTTTCTTAAGTTTACTCTGGATCTTCGTTACCAACTAATCAACGACATGTACCAAACGAAAATCAACAGTACGACCATCGATAATATCGCCGCCAACACCTTTGTTATTTCATTGGGCTGGAAGATATTCTAATCTGTAAAATAATATAGTTATTTCCCGAATCGCCTGTTTCTCTGAATGAGAGGCAGGCGATTTTGCTTGTCCTACCCTCGCAAACATCATTTTCCGAACCTTCCGTTCGAAAATTTGTTTCTGAAAGGAGTATCATTCAACCGTACCTTCCCTATCCCAACGATAAACAACTTGCTGTAAACTACAAACTAGCTTCCATCCACTATTCCGTATCACTAATTTTTGTATCTTTGCAATCCAAAAGAAACAACATCAATCCTATGAATTTAGAAACAATACTTGGTACTGTAGTAGCAGAAGCCGTACAAACGCTATACGGCCTGGAAACAAAGATAAATCAGATACAACTTCAAAAGACTAAAAAAGAATTCGAAGGCGACCTGACAGTGGTTATTTTTCCCTTTGTAAAAGCAGCTCGTAAATCACCCGAGCAAACAGGACAAGAGATAGGAGAATACATGCTGAAAAATAATCCGGTTGTTTCTTCATACAATGTCATCAAGGGCTTTCTGAATCTGAGTATCAGCAAAAGTTACTGGTTAGAAACCCTGAACAGCATCCACTCCGATAAACAATTCGGGATAACGTCAGCAACCGACAAGTCTGAATTGATGATGATTGAGTATTCATCCCCAAACACCAATAAACCGCTCCATTTAGGCCATGTCCGCAATAATTTACTCGGTCACAGCATTGCCGAAATTCAAAAAGCAAACGGATGGAAAGTCGTTAAAACCAATATCGTCAACGACCGTGGAATCCATATCTGCAAATCCATGCTAGCCTGGAAGCTCTTTGGCAACGGAGAAACTCCTGAGAGTTCCAGCTTAAAAGGAGATCATTTGGTAGGGAAATACTATGTGATTTTTGATCAGGCCTACAAAGCCGAGATCAAGAAATTAACAGATAAGGGACTGAGCGAGGAAGAAGCTAAGAAATCGGCTCCGCTCATTCTGCAGGCTCAACAAATGCTCCTTGCGTGGGAAAAGAATGATCCGGAAGTGCGGCACTTATGGGAAACTATGAATAGTTGGGTATATGCCGGATTTGACAAGACGTACACGCAAATGGGGGTGAATTTCGATAAGATCTATTACGAATCGAACACATACCTCGAAGGAAAAGATAAAGTGGAAGAAGGGCTTGACAAAGGCATCTTCTATCGTCGTGAGGATGGTTCCGTATGGGCCGACCTTACCGGCGACGGATTAGATGAGAAACTATTATTACGTGGCGACGGGACTTCGGTTTATATGACTCAGGACATCGGCACCGCCAAGCTGCGTTACGAGGATTATCCGATCAACAAAATGGTCTACGTCGTAGGGAATGAACAGAACTATCATTTTCAGGTTCTCTCCATCTTACTGGACAAGCTGGGATTCGAATGGGGAAAAGGCCTGGTACATTTCTCCTATGGTATGGTGGAACTCCCGGAAGGTAAAATGAAAAGCCGCGAAGGTACTGTCGTGGATGCTGATGATCTTATGAACGAAATGATTGAATCAGCCCGTGAAACTTCGCAAGAGTTAGGGAAGCTGGATAATTGTACCCCCGAAGAGATCGAAAGCATCGTCCGCATGGTCGGCCTGGGAGCCCTTAAGTACTTTATTTTGAAAGTCGATCCCCGCAAGAACATGACCTTCAATCCGAAAGAGTCTATTGACTTTAATGGGAATACCGGTCCGTTTATACAATACACCCATGCCCGAATCAAATCTGTTTTGAGAAAAGCAACAGAACAGGGTATCAATTTCAGTTCACTTACTGACATGCAACTTTCCATCTCGGAAAAAGAGAGCTATCTAATTCAACTGATTACCGAATTTCCGACTGTAGTCCAACAGGCTGGCGAAGAATTCAGCCCGGCTTTGATCGCTAACTACATTTATGATTTAGTAAAAGAATACAACCAGTTCTACCATGATTTCTCCATCTTAAAAGAAGAATGTCCGAATTTAAAGCAGTTCAGACTTATTCTTTCCGAGTCAATTGCAACCATCATCAAAACAGGAATGGGATTGTTGGGAATTGAAGTTCCGGAGAGGATGTAAGAAACTTACCTGTTTTTCAGCGTGATAATATACTAATGATCAACCATTTTTAAAAAGTCTGTTATGAAAAAAGTCACCCAGTTCCTAATCTTTAGTTTTTTTATTCTTTTTGTAACGGCCTGTTCCACGGGAAATGCGGCCTATAACAAAGGCGATTACTATAGAGCTTGCATGGAGTCAATTGATCGTTTGCGCTCCAGCCCTAAAAATTCAACGGCTCAAGAGGTCCTTAAAAAGGCATATCCGTTAGCTCAGAAGACATCGCTACGGGAGATTGACAATGCTTTACTGACAAATGGTGCAGACAAATATGACCTGTTGGTTTTTCAATATGAACAATTGAATCAATTGGCCAATAATATTTTCGCCTGCCCTAAAGCAAATGAATTGATACCACAACCGACTCAGTATATAGTTGAGTTAAGCAAAGCCAAACAAGCAGCCGCCAACATTTCCTATGAATCGGGCATAAAAGCGTTAAATACAGGGACACTGGATCAGGCTCGGGTTGCATACCAATACTTCCAAAAAGCAAATCAATATGTGAATGGCTATAAAGACGTGCAAAAGAAGTTAGTTGAAGCCCGCTATTCAGCGACACTACGTGTGCTGGTACAGAAACCATTCCTGAATGAAGATTATGACTACTCAGCTGATTTCTTTTACAACAAGTTGCTGTCAGAATTACGTCATAATTCACAAAACCGATTTATCCGTTATTATACAACAGAAGATGCCATTCATGCAAACATGCATGATCCGCATCAGGTAATCGTCTTGAATTTTGAGAATTTCTCCATTGGCAATATAAATGAAAGCAACCACACTTCAGAATTAAGACGTGATAGTGTAATAGTCGGAGAGGTAAAAGTTGATGGTAAAACTTATAATTCGTACAATACAGTGAAAGCACGGTTTACCGCCTTTCGTCGCACGATAAGCTGTGCAGGTGCATTAAGTTTAAGAATTATCGAAGCACAAAACAATCAGGAACTTCAGCGCAGGGATTTTACCAACACATATAACTGGGAAACCAAGTGGGCCAACTTCAAAGGAGATGACCGGGCCTTGACAGACAAGCAAAAAGAGCTGTGTACCAAAGAACCCCAAACTCCTCCATCAGATCAGGATATGTTCATTGAATTTACAGAGCCCGTTTATCAGCAGGCAGTGTCATTTATTCAATCTGTTTTCAGCAGATATTAGATTGCGGAGTAAGACAAACAAAATAACGTCCAACGAATTTAATTCGTTGGACGTTATTTTGTTTTATACTTCTTAACAGGGAAAGTAAGTTTGACAAGAGCTTCACCATTAAAGAGATCCATTGTTTAACCTGCTATTATTCCTCATCAACGACGTCAACAGTCGTATCAATTTCAAAAACAGATAGTTGACGACGGAAAATTTCATCCAATGAGATCTGAAATGTTTCTGTGTGCGCAATACCAGGTATAACGGTTAAATGTTCAAGGATGATTTGTAACAAATGACGGTTATCCTTGGCATATATTTTCACGAACATCGAATATTTACCTGTTGCATAATGACATTCCACCACTTCCTGGATTTTCTTCAATTCTTCCACCACATTCGTAAACATCTTAATATCGCTCAATGTAATTCCGATATAAGCACAGGTTTGAAAACCTACCTTATACGTGTCAATCACAAATTCAGAACCTTTAATAATTCCTGTATTCCGTAGCTTTTGAATGCGCTGATGAATAGCGGCACCAGATACATTACATTCTCGCGCAACTTCCAAAAAAGGAATACGTGCGTCTTGAGAAATCAGTTGAAGTATTTTTTTATCTAGCCTATCAATTTGATGTTGTGCCATAGTATTCAGTTTTTTCCTTTATAATTTGTCAATTAGTATTTATTGTAAAAATAGATTACAAATGTATTTAATATTTTTGTATTTTGTACTCTTTTTGCAATAAATTGATAGTTAAATGTGTAATAATATTCATTTTATCTATATTTTCCTTCGTTACAATCTCTCAATACGCTCAAATAGCTCTGATACCGGGATGAACTGATAAAATGTTCTTCAACTGCCTGTATAACCGCACATTCCGGTTCATGTACATGGGTGCAGTTGGCAAATTTACAGTGTTTCGAAGTTTCAAAAATTTCCTTAAAATAATGACCTATTTCAGCCTCCTCCATATCAATAGTTCCAAAACCTTTGATGCCCGGAGTATCGATGATATGGCCGCCGGCAAGTAATTCAAACATTTCGGAGAAAGTTGTGGTATGCATACCTTTATTGTGATAGGTAGATATTTCTGCCGTTTTAGCAAGAGAAAGTGGGGCTATCGCATTTATCAATGTTGATTTGCCAACACCTGAATTCCCCGAAAACAGCGTTGTTTTCCCCTGTAAATAGGTCATTAATCCTACTATATTTTCCGAATGCAGGGCCGAAATCTTGAAAACCGGATAATCTAACGATAAATAAAGATTTGCCAACGCATCAAGATAGTTTTTTTCAGATGCAGAGTAACGGTCTATCTTATTGAATACGATACATGCCGACACGCGGTACGCCTCTGCAGTAGCCAGGAAACGGTCAATAAAAACCGTTGACGTTTCAGGATAATTCACGGTAACAACAAGTGCAACCAAATCAAGATTAGCTGCCAGAATCTGCGACTGCTTTGAAAGATTCGAGGAACGTCGGACGATATAATTTCGACGGTCAGAAATAGCATGTATCATCGCAGTACCATCTTCATTCTTTTCAAACTCGACATTATCGCCAACAGCAATAGGGTTGGTACTGCGAATTTCCTGCAAGCGAAAATGACCCTTGATTTTGCAGTCAAACAATTCGCCGCTATCCGTTTTCACCTGATACCAACTGCCAGTATTTTTTACAACTAATCCTTTCATGAATATGTCCTAAACCCGGATGGGATTTTAGATGTCGTTATTTTTAGTTTAAAATCCCAAGTCCTTATTTTTCAATAAAGTAACTATTTCACCAAAGCAAAGATATTTTTCAAACAAACTATTCTTCAAATAATAATTACATAAAAAACGTCAGTCATCATAAGAATACCTGAGATGACTGAGCGTATTAATCTGCCCCGAAGTATAAAGTTATTACACAGTCATAATTTCTCTCTCTTTTATAGCAAACAAGTCATCTATCTTTTTGATATACTTGTCATGAATCTTCTGAATGGTAGTTTCCGCATCCTTCTCTACATCTTCCGGAAGCCCTTCTTTCAGCATCTTCTTTAAATGTTCAATAGCATCTCTTCGTGCATTTCTCACACTTATTTTAGCATCTTCACATTCTGCCTTCGATTGTTTGGCCAGTTGTCGGCGACGGTCTTCAGTAAGCGGTGGAATACCCAATCGAATGGTTTCACCGTTATTCATAGGAGTAATCCCAATATCCGAATTAAGAATCGCCTTTTCGATAACAGAAATAAGCCCTTTTTCCCAGGGCTGAATGCTTATGGTTTTAGCATCAGGAGTAGTAATGGTTGCTACATTAGCGACAGGAACATGTGAACCATAATAATCCACCTTTACACCATCCAAAATACGTACATTGGCCTTCCCTGCACGGATATGGGCCAATGCTTCATCCAAAAACAACACCGTGGCTTCCATGTTATCTTCGGCATGTGTCAGAATTGGTTTAATTTCTTGCATAATATATTTGAGTTTGAAATTTATTGTCTTAATTGGTTATTACTTGTTGAGCTTCCAGTTTGAAATTTTGATTAATTTCTTACCAATGTTCCTATTTTTTCTCCGGACATAACCCTCTTCAGATTACCAACCGTGTCCATATCGAATACATAAATCGGCATATTGTTCTCCTTACACATGGTAGTAGCAGTTAAATCCATTACCTTTAAGTTTCTTCTGTATATTTCGTCATAGGTGATTTCATCAAATTTTGTTGCAGTTCTATCTTTTTCCGGATCAGCAGTATAAATACCATCAACACGCGTTCCTTTCAACATAACATCTGCTTCGATTTCAATAGCTCGCAACGAAGAAGCCGTATCTGTCGTAAAGAAAGGATTACCTGTACCGGCTGAAATAATGATCACTTCACCCCTTTCCAATCCATCAATAGCCTTTTGTTTACTATACAGTTCACCTATCGGCTCCATTCGTATGGCCGTCAGCACGCGAGATTTTACCCCTGAGGCTTGCAAGGCTGAATTTAATGCAAGACTATTGATAACAGTTGCCAACATTCCCATTTGGTCCCCCTGAACGCGATCGAAACCTTTAGAAGTCCCACTTAATCCACGGAAAATATTTCCACCCCCTATAACAATTCCCACCTGAATACCCATATCGGTAATTTCACAAATCTGAGAAGCGTATTCACCCAATCGTTTCTCATCAATACCATATTGCTTATCTCCCATAAGCGACTCTCCGCTTAATTTCAACAAAATGCGTTTAAATGCTTCCATGTCCTTTTCCGTTTCGATTCTATTATTAACAGTTTCTCGATTTATTTTCTTGGCAAAAGTAACTGATTTGTATTGGATATGCAAACGGAGCAGAGAATTTACAATAAAAAAAACCGGAATCTTTTATTACGATTAATTTGTCATTTTCAGCAATGTGACAAACAAAAAAAAGGAAAAAGCTAAAGCTTATTCCTTTTTTAAAGCATGTATTTTGAATCACTTATTCTGCAGCAGGTGCTTCTTCAGTTGCTACGGGAGCAACAGGAGCTTCAGCAGTTACAGGAGCAGCAGTTGCAGCAACATCAGCTTTTTTAGCAATCGTCGAACGGCGGGTACGAGCAGCTTTTTTAGTTGCTTTTTCTTTCAACATGTTTTCATTGTAATCCACCAATTCTATGATACACATTTCTGCATTATCACCTAAACGAAAACCTGTACGTAATATACGGGTATATCCTCCGGGACGATTGGCGATTTTCACCGATACATTCTGAAAAAGTTCTGTTACCATTTCTTTGTTCTGCAGGTGACTAAATACTAAACGGCGTGAATGTGTAGTATCATCTTTCGATTTAGTCAGCAAGGGTTCTACATATACCTGTAAAGCTTTTGCTTTTGCCAGTGTAGTAGCAATTCTCTTATGTTGAATAAGAGAGGAAGCCATATTGGACAACATTGCCTTTCTGTGAGATGTTGTACGGCCTAAGTGATTGAATTTTTTATTATGTCTCATCTCTTTAGTCTTTATCTAATTTATATTTGGCAATATCCATTCCGAAGGATAGATTCAAGCTCTCTAATTTTTCTTCTAACTCGGTAAGCGATTTTTTACCAAAGTTACGGAACTTCAGTAAATCATGACGATGATATCCTGCCAATTGACCTAAGGTTTCAACATCTGCTGCCTTCAAACAATTAAGCGCACGAACCGAAAGTTCTAGATCTGTTAGTTTTGTTTTAAGCAATTGACGCATATGCAGTATTTCTTCGTCAAATTCATCACCTGTTTCACCTTCGGTTACTTCAAGCGAAATTTTTTCGTCTGAAAACAACATAAAGTGGTGAATCAAAATTTTAGCCGCTTCTTTCAAAGCTTCTTTCGGATGAATAGAACCATCGGTACTTATTTCCAATACCAATTTTTCATAATCTGTAACTTGTTCTACGCGGTAGTTTTCTATTGAATACTTCACGTTACGAATAGGCGTAAAAATCGAATCTATCGGAATTAAACCTATCTCAGCATTAGCCGGTTTATTATCTTCCGATGGTACATATCCACGTCCCTTATTTACAGTTATATCAATCTGGAAACTGGCAGACGGATCAAGTTGACAAATTACCAGCTTTGGATTTAGAACTTCAAATCCGGTAAAGTATTTACCTATGTCGCCAGCTTTGAATGAAGTCGTTCCTGAAACGTTTATAGTTACTTTTTCATTCTCAATATCTTCAACAATTTGTTTGAATCGAACCTGTTTTAAGTTCAGTATGATGCTGGTAACATCATCAATTACTCCCGGAATAGTTGAATACTCATGATCGATTCCTTCTATCTTTATGGAAGTAATAGCAAAACCTTCAAGTGAAGACAAGAGAATGCGGCGTAAAGCATTACCTATTGTAATACCGTAACCTGGCTCCAACGGACGAAATTCAAATTTACCTTGAAATGCGTCAGCTTCCAACATGATTACCTTTTCGGGCTTTTGAAATGCTAATATAGCCATGGTTTCACTTATTATTTAGAGTACAACTCAACGATTAATTGTTCTTTGATATTTTCAGGAATATCTTCGCGTTCTGGAATATGTAAATATGTTCCGGACATGGTAGACGCATTCCATTCAATCCAAGGATATTTGCTGTGGTTAAAGCCATTCAATGAAGCATTGATTACTTCCATTGATTTATCTTTCTCACGAACAGCTATGACTTGACCTGGGCGCGTATGATATGAAGCAATGTTCACCACTTTTCCGTCAACTGTAATATGTTTGTGACTTACTAATTGACGTGCACCTGAACGTGTAGGAGCAAGTCCTAAACGATAAACCAGATTGTCCAAACGTGATTCTAATAATTGCAACAACACTTCACCGGTTACACCTTTGATTCGTTGTGCTTTTTCATACATATTACGAAATTGTTTCTCCAACACGCCATATGTATATTTAGCTTTTTGTTTTTCGCGTAACTGAATACCGTACTCCGATGTTTTCTTACGACGACCTTGACCATGTTGTCCGGGTGGGTAATTCTTTTTAGCCAACACTTTATCTGGTCCGAAAATAGCTTCACCAAACTTACGGGCTATTCTTGACTTTGGTCCAATATATCTTGCCATTTTTTATTTTTTATTTAAAATTTATTATGCGTTCCACAGGTATAAATCGGTCGAAACTTAACACAGCCGCGATTGCAGAGAGGTTTTAATGCAATCTGATTTATAATTTCACCAATTTCTCTTCCCGAGAAACCCTTTACGGATTACACTCTACGACGTTTTGGAGGACGACAACCATTATGTGGTAGTGGAGTAACATCTACAATCTCTGTTACTTCTATACCGGCTCCATGAATTGTACGAATCGCTGATTCACGACCGTTACCCGGACCTTTTACATAGGCTTTTACTTTTTTCAAACCTAAGTCTAATGCAACTTTTGAACAATCCTGAGCAGCCATTTGTGCTGCATACGGAGTGTTTTTCTTTGAGCCCCTGAATCCCATCTTACCTGCTGAAGACCAAGATATAACCTGACCATCGCTATTTGTAAGTGTAACAATAATGTTGTTAAAAGATGAATGTACGTGCAATTGTCCTACACCATCAACTTTAACGACTCTTTTTTTGGCTGCAACTGTTTTCTTTGCCATATTATTTCTATTATTTTGCTTTTTCTAAAATTCGCAAACAGTTAATAACCTCTTATTTGGTTGCCTTCTTCTTGTTAGCAACTGTTTTCTTTTTACCTTTACGTGTACGCGCATTATTCTTCGTACTTTGTCCTCTTAATGGAAGACCTATACGGTGACGCACACCACGGTAACATCCAATATCCATCAATCGCTTGATGTTTGTCTGTACTTCAGAGCGAAGGTCACCCTCCACTTTGAATCCCGCTCCAATAATTTCGCGGATTTTAGCAGCTTGGTCGTCTGTCCAATCTTTCACTTTGATGTTGATGTCAACACCGGCAGTTTCTAAAATCTTTTTTGCACTATTGCGACCTATTCCGTAGATATAAGTCAATCCAACTTCTCCTCGTTTGTTTTGAGGTAAATCTACTCCGACAATTCTTATAGCCATAAACTCATTATTTTTTTCAATAATAAATAATTATCCTTGACGTTGTTTAAACTTAGGATTTTTTTTGTTGATTACATACAGGCGACCTTTTCTACGTACAATTTTGCAATCGTCCGTACGCCTTTTAACAGATGCTCTTACTTTCATGTGAAATATTTTTTATTTTATTTATATCTAAAAGAGATTCTTCCTTTTGACAAATCATAAGGCGACATTTCAACTTTCACTTTATCACCGGGCAAAATCTTAATATAATGCATTCGCATCTTTCCCGAGATATGAGCCGTAATTACGTGGCCGTTTTCCAATTCGACACGAAACATGGCGTTCGATAATGCTTCGATTATCTTTCCATCTTGTTCAATTGCTGTTTGCTTGGCCATATTAAATTGCTTTGTTGCCTAAAACTTGTTCTATATATTCAAAACTTGATAAAATATCAGCTTTGCCTCGGCGTATTGCCAGAGCATGTTCAAAATGTGCTGACGGTTTCCGGTCAAGGGTTCGCGTTGTCCAACCATCCTTCTCAAAAACTAAATGACGCGTTCCTTTATTAATCATTGGTTCAATGCAAATAACCATACCCGATTTAAGCATAATTCCGTTGCCCTTACGTCCGTAATTCGGAACCTCAGGGGCTTCATGCATATCTCGTCCAAGGCCATGTCCGATCATTTCCCGAACAACAGAATAGCCACGTGTTTCACAATAGTTTTGAATGGCACTCCCTACATCTCCAAGTCGTAAACCTTCTTCAGCTTGTTCAATACCTTTATACAAAGACTCCTTCGTTGTACGCAATAAATCTACGATTTCTGGTTTAACATCACCCACACAAAACGTGTAAGCCGAATCTCCATGAAACCCATTAATATAAGCACCACAATCGACAGATACAATATCTCCATCTTCTAATATAACTTTCTCGGATGGTATGCCGTGAACAACTTGCTCATTTACTGAAGTACAAATTGATTTTGGAAACCCGTTATATCCGAGGAAACCTGGTACTGCACCATTATCCCTGATAAATTCTTCGGCTACTTTATCTAACTGCTCCGTGCTTATACCCGGAGTAATTATTTTTGCCATCTCAGCTAATGTTCTAGCCACTATCTGATTACTAATACGAAGCAATTCAATTTCTTCGTCCGATTTTAAAAAAATCATTCGATCATTTATTTTTAGTAGGCAGATGCACCACCGGTACGTCCTTTAATTCTGCCTGATTTTAGCAATCCATCATAATGACGCATCAACAAGTGGCTTTCGATTTGTTGTAATGTATCAAGTATTACCCCAACCAAAATCAACAAAGATGTACCACCGAAAAACGCAGCAAATGCTTGGTTAATTCCAAATATCCTTGCAAATGCAGGCAAAATTGCTACAATTGCTAAGAAAATGGAACCTGGTAAAGTAATTCGTGACATAATTAAATCTAAATACTCAGCCGTACGTTTACCTGGTTTAATTCCGGGAATAAATCCATTATTGCGTTTCATCTCTTCAGCCATTTGAGTTGGATTGATGGTTATTGCTGTATAAAAATAAGTAAATACGACAATCAACAACCCAAATACAAAATTGTACCAAAATCCTGAATTATCCATAAATGCTCCTATAAATCCTTTCATCGATTCAGATTTTGTAAATCCTACTAACGTGATTGGAATAAACATAATTGCCTGAGCAAAAATAATGGGCATTACACCGGCAGCATTTATCTTTAATGGAATATATTGACGAACTCCTCCATATTGTTTGTTACCAACGACACGTTTTGCATATTGTACAGGAATCTTACGGGTTCCCTGAACCAACATGATAGAGGCTGCAATAACTAACAATAAGAAGATAATTTCACCAAGGAACATCACTAAGCCGCCTCCTTGATCACCTAAACGGGAAGCAAATTCTTTAATAATAGCACCCGGAAAACGTGCAATAATACCGACAAGAATTAAAAACGAAATTCCATTTCCAATTCCTTTATCGGTGATACGCTCACCAAGCCACATTACAAACATACTTCCACCACATAAAATCAATGTTGAAGAAACTGTAAACAAGAATCCGTTTGGTATAGCTGATCCTGCTTGAGCCAATTGTACACTTAAGTTTACCAAATATGAAGGCCCTTGTAAAAGAAGAATACCAACTGTCAGATAACGTGTAAACTGATTCATCTTGCGACGACCGCTTTCACCTTCTCGTTGCATCTTTTGGAAATAGGGAACAGCAATAGTCAATAACTGTATAACGATAGAAGCCGAAATGTAAGGCATGATACCCAAAGCAAATACCGACGCATTTGCAAATGCACCACCCGAAAACATATCCAATAGAGCTAATAAACCCCCTTGAGTTTGACTTTTCAATGCAGATAAAGCAGTTGGGTCAATACCGGGAAGAACTACATAAGAACCAAAACGATAAATCATTACTAACACTATTGTTGTAAGTAAACGATTACGAAGATCTTCTATCTTCCAGATATTTTTGATTGTCTCTATGAGTTTCATCCGATTATATTTTAACTACAGTTCCACCTGCGGCAACGATTGCATCCTCTGCCGATTTAGAAAATCCATTTGCTTCAACTTCAATCTTTACAGTCAAAACTCCTTTTCCTAAAATCTTCGCCAAAGCTGTCTTTGAAAGGAAACCTGCTGCTCTCAATTCAACAAGTCCGATTTTAGTTAGGTTCTTGCTTTCTGCAAGGATCTGTAGAGTATCAAGATTAATCGCTTTATATTCTACACGGTTAATGTTTTTAAAACCAAATTTTGGTAACCGACGTTGAATTGGCATTTGACCGCCTTCAAATCCAATTTTCTTGGAATATCCCGAACGTGATTTTTGTCCTTTGTGCCCCTTTGTAGAAGTGCCGCCTAATCCTGAACCGGTACCACGACCAATTCTTTTTCTGGTTTGTACGGAACCTGCTGCCGGGGTTAAATTACTTAAATTCATATCTTTTTTTTTAAAGAGTCTTTGAATAATATTATTTGATCACTTCAACCAAGTGGTGAACTTTTGCAACCATTCCCAATATCTGAGCTGTTGCTTCGTGTTCAACTACGGCATTCATCTTTTTCAAACCTAATGCCTCTAAAGTCGCTTTTTGAACTCTTGGACATCTGATTTTACTTCTTACTTGTTTAATCTTTATTGTTGCCATAATTTTTCCGTTTTAACCGTTAAACACTGTATCTAGTGAAACACCTCTGTTTTGAGCCACCATATGTGCATCACGTAATTCACCTAAAGCTACAATGGTAGCTTTAACTAAGTTGTGAGGATTGGACGAACCTTTTGATTTTGCCAACACATCGGTGATCCCAACGCTTTCGAGTACTGCACGCATAGCACCACCTGCCTTAACTCCGGTACCGTGAGATGCCGGGTGAATAAACACCTGCGCACCTCCAAATTTAGAAACTTGTTCGTGAGGAATTGTACCATTCAACAAAGGCACTTTAATCAAGTTTTTCTTTGCAGCTTCAGTTCCTTTTGCAATAGCAGCAGTTACTTCACCGGCTTTACCAAGTCCCCAACCTACTATTCCATCTTCATTTCCAACAACAACGATTGCTGAAAAGCTGAAGGTACGTCCACCTTTGGTAACTTTTGTTACACGGTTTACGGCTACCAATCGGTCTTTCAATTCCAAATCATTGGTCGATTTCACTTTATTCATACTTGTTGCCATACTTGATTAAAATTTAAGCCCAGCTTCGCGAGCAGCGTCTGCTAATTGTTTAACTCTACCATGATATAAATAACCATTACGGTCAAATACCACTTCTGTAATTCCGGCTTCTTGAGCAACTTTAGCTACCAAAGCGCCTACTTTTGCAGCCTGTTCTATTTTTGTTGCTTTCTCTTTTACTCCCAACGATGATGCTGAAGCCAATGTTAACCCGGTTACGTCATCTATAAGTTGAACATAAATCTGAGTATTGCTTCTGAATACGGTCATACGTGGGCGTTCAGCAGTTCCGGTCACTCTGTGACGGATATGTGCTTTTATTCTTAATCTTCTATTTAAATTTCCTGTCATAATTTCACAAGTTTACGTAAATTATTTACCAGCAGATTTACCTGCTTTGCGGCGAAGCACTTCACCCGCGAATTTAACACCTTTTCCTTTGTAAGGTTCCGGTTTACGGAATGAACGAATCTTTGCGCAAACTTGACCTATCAGTTGTTTGTCGCAACTCTCCAAAATTACTATCGGGTTTTGATTACGCTCGCTCTTCGTTTCAATTTTGATAATATCTGGTAAACTCAAAAAGATATTGTGAGTATATCCTAAAGCAAACTCTAATACTTGACCTTGGTTCGAAACACGATAACCGACTCCGACCAATTCCAACGTCTTTTTATAGCCTTCTGAAACACCAATTACCATATTATGAATTAATGAACGATATAAACCGTGAAATGCACGATTTTGTTTTTCGTCATCCTGACGATGAACATGACATAGTCCATCTTCTACTGTTACAGTGATGTGTGGATCGATTTCCTGAGTTAGCACTCCTTTTGGACCTTTTACGGTAACCAACGTATCTTGAACCGAAATTGAAACTCCGGCTGGTACGTTTATGGGTAATTTTCCTATTCTTGACATATTACTTTCCTCCTACTTTTAATAAATGTAACACAATACTTCGCCACCCACTTTTAAATCGAGTGCCTCTTTGTTGGTGATAACTCCTTTTGATGTAGAAAGAATTGCAATACCCAATCCGTTCAATACACGTGGCATATCTTTATAACCAACGTATTTACGGAGACCGGGAGTAGAAACTCTGATCATTTTTTTAATCGAGTTAACTTTGTTAACCTGATCATACTTCAAGGCTATTTTAATGGTGCCTTGTGGACCCTCTTCTACAAATTTGTAGTTAAGGATATAGCCTTTTTCATGCAATATCCGGGTCAATTCTTTTTTCAAGTTCGATGCCGGAACTTCCACCACGCGGTGATTCGCCTTAATGGCATTCCTTAATCGGGTTAGATAATCTGCTATTGGATCTGTCATATAATTGTTTTTAAATTGATCCCGATTTTCGGGACAATATTTAATAATTTCTTGTTAACTGAAAACGGATGAATATGCTTACCTGGAAACTCGTTAATCGGCTTGACCATTTAACCTATATCCCTATAAACAAAAACCCAATTACCAGCTTGCTTTTCTTACGCCAGGGATTAAACCATTGGATGCCATTTCGCGGAACTGAATACGTGAAACTCCAAATTGACGCATATATCCTTTTGGACGGCCGGTAATCTTGCAACGGTTGTGCAAACGTACTGGTGAAGCGTTCTTGGGAATTGATTGAAGACCTTCATAATTGCCTTCAGCAATAAATTTTGCACGTTTTTCAGCGAATTTAGCAACCAGTTTGGCTCTTTTCACCTCACGGGCTTTCATTGATTCTTTTGCCATTGTATGTCTAAATTAGTTTTTTTTGAATGGTAATCCAAATTCTTTCAACAAAGCATAACCTTCTTCATCAGTTGCGGCTGTTGTTACAAAAGTAATGTTCATACCTAACAAACGGGTAATTCCATCAATATTGATTTCAGGGAAAATAATTTGTTCTGTGATACCCAGTGTATAATTTCCACGACCATCCAATTTATTTTCGATTCCTCTAAAGTCACGGGTACGAGGCAAAGCAACACGTACTAAACGTTCCAAAAATTCATACATACGATCTCCACGTAACGTTACACGTACACCAATTGGCATTTTACGACGTAACTTGAAGTTCGAAATATCTTTTTTAGAAATAGTTGCTACTGCTTTTTGACCGGTAATAGTGGTCATTTCGTTGATCGCTACCTCAATTATCTTTTTATCGGCAACTGCTATTCCCAATCCTTGGTTCAGAACAATTTTCTCTAGTTTTGGAGCCTGCATTACGGAGCTGTAACCAAAATCTTTCATTAAGACCGGAACGATACGTTCTCTGTAGTCTTGTTTTAAACTTGCTGTGTTCATTCTTAAATCTCTCCTCCTGATTTTTTAGAAATACGAACTAATTTTCCTTCAGCATTCAATTTACGACCAACTCGAACAGGTTTACCATTCTCTACCGGATTCAAATTTGAAATATGAATAGTTGCTTCTTTCTTGATTATGCCACCTTGAGGACTTTTCGCGTTAGGCTTAGTGCTCTTTGACACCAAATTTACTCCTTCTACGATTGCACGGCTGTCTTTCACAAGAACTTCTAGCACGCGACCGGTCTTGCCTTTGTCAACCCCGGTATTTACGTATACGGTATCACCTTTTTTTATGTGTAATTTACTCATCACTATAATTTTTATTCGAAGATTAAAGCACTTCAGGTGCAAGTGATATGATTTTCATATTGGTATTACGCAATTCGCGTGCTACCGGGCCGAAGATACGGCTTCCTCGGATTTCACCAACATTGTTTAACAATACACAGGCATTATCATCAAAACGAATGTAAGACCCGTCCTGACGACGAATTTCTTTCTTCGTTCGAACGACTACGGCCTTTGAAACAATACCTTTTTTGATGTCGCTCGAAGGGATTACACTTTTAACGGCAACAACAATAATATCGCCTAATGTAGCGTAACGTTTACTGGTTCCTCCTAATACGCGTATACAAAGAGCTGTTTTGGCTCCACTGTTATCAGCGACTACGAGTCTTGATTCTTGTTGTATCATAATTACTTAACTCTTTCGATAATTTCGGTTAATCTCCATCTTTTTAATTTACTCAGCGGGCGGGTTTCCATGATGCGGACAGTGTCTCCAATGTTGCATTCGTTCTTCTCGTCATGAGCATGATATTTCTTGGTCTTATTTACGAATTTTCCGTAAATAGGGTGTTTTTCTTTCCATTTTACAGCAATAGTTATGGTTTTATCCATTTTGTTGCTGAATACAACACCCGTTCTTTCTTTTCTTAAATTTCTTGCTTCCATCAGGGTCTGAATTTTATAAATTATTTTTTCTCTGACCTAACTCAGTAGCAAAGCGTGCGATCGTTCGACGAACCTCTTTGATTTGCAATGGATTATCAAGTGGAGAAATGGCATGATTCAATTTTAAACGAACCAGACGTTCTTTTTCAACATCCAGACGTTCTTGAATCTCTTTATCGTTTAATTCTTTAATTTCTCTTGTTTTCATTTTCCTTACACAATTACAGTAGTTGAATCATAATCTCGTCTTACTACAAATTTGGTAGTTACGGGTAATTTTTGAGCAGCTAAACGAAGTGCTTCTTTGGCTATTTCAAAGGATACACCTTCTACTTCGAATATCATACGTCCCGGAGTTACTGGAGCCACGAAACCTTCGGGTGATCCTTTTCCTTTACCCATACGTACCTCTGCAGGCTTCTTTGTTATTGGTTTGTCCGGGAAAACCCGTATCCAGATTTGACCTTGTCTTTGCATATAGCGGGTAACAGCAATACGGGCGGCTTCAATTTGACGACCAGTTAACCATTTAGATTCTAACGATTTTATTCCAAAAGAACCGAACGCCAACTGATTACCTCTTTGGGCATTTCCTTTCATGCGCCCCTTTTGCTGTCTCCTGAACTTTGTCTTTTTAGGTTGTAACATAATTTCCTTAAATCAAATTCATTATTAACAGTTAATTTTTTCTCTTTTTAAAACCACCTTTACCACCTCGGTCATTACGATCCTTACGATCGCCACGATCATTATTATAACGATCTCCACCGCGAGAGGCTTCTTTGGTTGCTGTAAAGTTTGGAGCTAAGTCTTTTTTACCGTAGATTTCACCACGACAAATCCATACTTTGATACCAATTATACCTACTTTCGTCATTGCTTCAGCATGCGCATAATCGATATCTGCCCTAAAGGTATGCAGAGGAGTTCTTCCTTCTTTATACATTTCCGAACGTGCCATCTCGGCACCATTCAAACGACCGGAACACTGAACTTTGATTCCTTCAGCTCCCATACGCATAGTCGATGCTATTGACATCTTCGTTGCACGACGGTAAGCTATTTTTCCTTCTACCTGACGAGCTATGTTGTTCGCAACAATCACGGCATCAAGTTCAGGACGTTTTACTTCGAAGATATTGATTTGCACTTCTTTATCAGTGATTTTTTTCAACTCTTCTTTCAATTTATCAACTTCTTGTCCGCCTTTTCCGATTATAATACCCGGACGGGCTGTACAAACAGTGATCGTAACCAGTTTCAACGTACGTTCAATAACAATGCGCGATATACTGGCTTTTGCAAGACGGGCATTAAGATATTTTCTGATTTTGCTGTCTTCCAGCAAAGTGTCACCATAATTGTTGCCACCATACCAGTTCGAATCCCATCCGCGTATGATTCCTAAGCGGTTACTTATTGGATTTATTTTTTGTCCCATCTAGCAATTAAATTTGGTTGTCGTTAGTATTCTTTGATTCAACAAACAATGTTACGTGGTTTGAACGTTTGCGAATCCGGTAACCGCGTCCTTGCGGAGCAGTACGTAAGCGTTTCAGCATTGTTGCTGAATCCACAGATATTCCACTAACATATAAGTTTGCATTATCTGCTTTTTGCTCTGTCTTGGTTTCCCAGTTAGCTATAGCTGATTTTAGCAATTTTTCTAATCGTCCCGAAGCTTCTTTCGACGAAAACTTCAGTACACTCAAGGCTTTATTTACCTCCATGCCCCGAATCATATCGGCAACAAGACGCATTTTGCGCGGTGAGGTAGGAACTCCGTTGAGCTTGGCAAAGTAAAGAGTCTTATTTGCTTCTTTTCTTCCTTCGGCTGATATTTTTTTTCTTGCACCCATTTTCTTGAAATGTTTATTTTTTTCTGATTTAAAATTTCAATGGATTATTTCTTCTTCCCTCCGTGACCGCGGAAGTTACGAGTTGGTGAGAATTCACCTAACTTGTGCCCTACCATATTTTCGGTTACATATACGGGGATAAACTTGTTACCATTGTGAACTGCAATTGTGTGACCTACAAAATCAGGTGATATCATTGAAGCACGAGCCCATGTTTTGATAACGGTTTTTTTCCCGCCTTCATTCATGGCTAAAACTTTAGTCTCTAGCTTCAAGTTGATGAATGGTCCTTTTTTTAATGAACGGCTCATATTATTTACTTAATTTTTTCGATTATTTTTTCTTTCTTTCAATAATATATTGACTCGATTGCTTTTTAGGTGACCGTGTTTTGTACCCTTTTGCTAACAAGCCTTTACGTGAACGTGGATGTCCTCCTGAAGCACGGCCTTCTCCACCACCCATTGGGTGATCAACCGGGTTCATTGCTACACCACGGACGCGTGGACGACGTCCAAGCCAGCGTGTGCGACCTGCTTTTCCTGATCTTTCAAGTGCATGATCTGAGTTTCCTACACTTCCAATTGTTGCTTTACAAGTAGCCAGTATTTTGCGAACTTCTCCCGAAGGTAATTTCACAATGGCATATTTATCCTCACGTGAAGTGAGTTGTGCAAATGTTCCTGCCGAGCGTACCATCGCAGCACCTTGACCTGGGCGTAATTCAATACTATGAATGATTGTTCCCAATGGAATGTTTTGCAAAGGCAATGTATTACCGACTTCCGGAGCTGCATCAGGTCCGGAAACGATTGTTTGACCTACCTGCAATCCATTCGGAGCAAGTATATAAGTTTTTTCTCCGTCAGCATAATAAAGCAATGCTATACGAGCCGAACGATTCGGATCATATTCTATTTCCTTTACTGTTGCGGGTACACCGTCTTTGTTACGTTTAAAGTCAATTACTCTATATTTCTTCTTGTGTCCGCCACCTAAATAGCGCATGGTCATTTTACCATCATGGTTACGACCTCCGGATTTTGATCCGCCTACAACAAGAGATTTCTCTGGTACTACCGCAGTAATTGTGTCGAAGGTACCAATAATCTTGTGTCTTTGCCCCGGTGTTGTGGGTCTTAGTTTACGTACAGCCATTTTTCTGTTTAAATATTGGTATAAAAATCAATTTTTTCTCCATCTTTTACTGTAACTATCGCCTTCTTATAAGCCGATGCACTCCCCTTGATCACTCCGCCTTTGGTAAAACGGCTCTTTTTCTTAGGGGCTACAATCAAAGTATTTACTTCATTTACAGTGACATCATACATTGCTTCTACAGCTTGTTTGATCTCAATCTTGTTAGCATCTTTTTGAACTCTAAAGCCATAGCGATTCAGTTTGTCGCCCAGCTGAGTCATCTTTTCTGTAACGATTGGTTTTATGATAATTCCCATCTTCTGTCTCCTTATGCTTTAAATATTTGTTCTACTGCTGCTACTGCGTCTTCAGTTAACACAAGCGATTTCGCATTAAGTACTATATAAGTGCTTAATTCCGAAACTGTTACAACTTTTACTGAAGATAAATTACGAGCCGACAAATATACGTTTTTATTTGCATCCGCTAAAATAATTAACGGCTTTTTATCAGCTACTTGCAAACTTTTTGTCAGGGTTACTAATTCCTTAGTCTTTGGCCCTGCAAAATTTAATTGATCTACAACCGTAATCTCGTTATTCAATGCCTTATACGATAAAGCCGATTTACGAGCTAATTGCTTCACTTTTTTATTCAATTTCATGTTGTAATCACGAGGTACCGGTCCAAACATACGACCACCACCTACACGAATACCTGACTTTATATCACCCGGACGGGCACCGCCACCGCCTTTTTGTTTTCCCAGTTTACGGGTACTACCGGACAATTGACTTCTGCCTTTAGATGAATGTGTTCCCTGACGTTGATTGGCCATGTAAAGTTTCACATCTAAATAAATAGCATGGTCATTTGGCTCAATACCGAAGATCGTATCGTTCAGCGATACCTTTCTTCCTGTGTCTTCTCCTTTTATATTTAATATATTCAGTTCCATGGTTATTTATTAATGATTACGATTGAACCTTTCGCTCCTGGAACCGAACCTTTGATCAAGATCAAATTATGTTCCGGAATTACTTTTAATACCTGTAAGTTCTGCATGGTAACTTTGTCACCACCCATACGCCCGGCCATACGCATACCTTTAAATACACGCGAAGGAAACGACGATGCTCCCAACGAACCCGGTGCTCTTAAACGGTTATGTTGACCGTGTGTAGCTTGTCCTACACCACCAAAACCATGACGCTTTACTACACCCTGGAATCCTTTACCTTTTGAAGTACCTACCACGTCGACAAACGTGTCTGCTTCAATAATCTCACAAGTGATAGCATCACCTAATTTGAATTCACTCTCGAATCCTTTGAACTCAACCAAGTGTCTTTGAGGTGCTACTCCTGCTGCTTTAAAACGACCTTGTTCGGCTTTATTCGTGTGCTTGTCGGTCTTCACTTGAAAACCTACCTGTACAGCTTCATAACCGTCGGCTTCTACCGTTTTAATTTGAGTAACAACACAAGGACCTGCTTCGATAACAGTGCATGGTACATTTTTACCATCGGCACTGAAAACGGATGTCATTCCGATTTTTTTTCCTAATAATCCTGGCATTTCAATTGTTGTTTTAAGACCCCTAACCCCAAATGGGGGACCGGCCCTGTTTAATTAATGATATTTATTTCTTTTTCCCAAAACCCCTCTTGAAAGGGAAGGAGGTCAGACTTTGATTTCTACTTCTACTCCACTTGGTAATTCAAGCTTCATCAAAGCATCTACTGTTTTGCTGGTTGAACTGTAAATGTCGATCAAACGTTTGTAAGATGACAGTTGAAATTGTTCACGTGACTTTTTGTTTACGAAAGTCGAACGGTTTACTGTAAAAATACGTGTGTGTGTTGGTAATGGAATTGGACCGCTAACAATAGCACCGGTTGCTTTTACAGTCTTTACGATCTTCTCAGCTGATTTGTCAACCAGATTGTGATCATAAGATTTTAATTTAATCCTGATTTTTTGACTCATTGTCGTTTTTATATTTATTTTAGTTTGTTTGAAAATTGATCCCGGTTAAGAGTCATACGCTAACCGCGAATCAATTTCAAGTATAAAATTTCTAAATTACGAACTACTTAAAGCAATTCCACTTTCCCCTTTGCTTCCGCAACAACTACTTTCGCAATCGAATTAGTCACTTCAGCATAATGATCGAACTCCATAGTAGACGTTGCACGACCCGAACTGATAGTACGCAAGGCTGTTACATAACCGAATGTTTCGGATAACGGCACTTTGGCTTTTACCACACGGGCACCCGAACGGCTTGATTCCATACCTTCTACTTGTCCGCGACGTTTATTAAGGTCACCAATCACATCACCCATGTTTTCTTCCGGTGTTACCACTTCCATTTTCATGATAGGTTCCAACAGGACAGGTTTTGCTTTTGCACAAGCATTTTTATAAGCAATCTGAGCACATATTTCGAACGATAATTGATCCGAGTCAACCGCATGGAATGAACCATCAATCACGGTTACTTTCAGCGAATCCAATGGGAAACCGGCCAATACGCCATTTTTCATGGCAAGTTGGAATCCTTTCTGAATCGATGGAATAAATTCTTTTGGAATGTTACCACCTTTCACCTGATCAACAAATTGCAAATCACCTTCAAATTCTTTATCTTTAGGTTCTACCTTTACAATCATATCGGCAAACTTACCGCGACCACCCGATTGTTTCTTATACGTTTCGCGTATTTGAATAGGTTGGGTAATAGCTTCTTTATAGTTAACCTGAGGACGACCCTGATTACATTCCACATTGAACTCACGTTTCAGGCGATCGATAATGATTTCAAGGTGAAGCTCACCCATACCACTAATAATCGTTTGACCCGACTGCTCCTGCGTGTGAACCGTAAAGGTCGGATCTTCTTCAGCCAACTTCGACAAGCCGATACCCAGTTTATCAAGATCTTTTTGAGTCTTAGGCTCAATTGAGATACCGATAACCGGTTTTGGGAAGTCCATTGATTCGATAGTAATTGGTTGACTTTCGTCACACAACGTATCACCGGTACGAATATCTTTAAATCCTACTCCTGCACCTATATCACCTGCTGAAATCAAATCAACGGAATTTTGTTTATTGGAGTGCATTTGGAAAATACGTGAGATTCGTTCCTTCTTGTCCGAACGGGTATTGTAAACGTAAGAGCCTGCTTCCAGTTTACCTGAGTATACACGGAAGAAACACAAACGTCCTACATACGGGTCGGTTGCTATCTTAAATGCTAATGCACATAAAGGTTCATTAGCATCCGGATGACGTACAATCTTTTTTTCAGGGTCACGTGGATCAAAACCTACCGTTTCGGGTGTATCCAACGGACTTGGAAGATAAGCACAAACAGCATCAAGCATAGTCTGTACACCTTTATTCTTGAAAGCCGAACCACAGATCATTGGATTGATTTCCATTGAAAGTGTAGCTTTACGAATAGCTGCTTTGATTTCGTTTACCGTAATAGTGGTAGGATCATCAAAATACTTTTCCATCAGCACATCATCAAATTCAGCTACAATTTCAAGCATTTTATCTCTCCACAGTTGAGCTTCTTCCAATAAATCGGCCGGAATTTCTTCAACGTCATACTGAGCTCCCATGGTTTCATCATGCCATAAGATAGCATGCATTTCCACTAAATCGATAACACCTTTGAAATTTTCTTCAGCACCGATAGGAATCTGGATAGGACATGGTCTTGCTCCAAGAAGTTCCTTTACCTGACGAACGACTTCATAGAAGTCAGCTCCCGAACGATCCATTTTATTTACAAAACCAATACGGGGAACATTATATTTATCTGCCTGACGCCAAACTGTTTCAGACTGTGGTTCAACACCGTCAACGGCAGAGAAAGTAGCCACAGCACCATCCAGAATACGTAATGAACGTTCCACCTCAACGGTGAAGTCAACGTGTCCCGGAGTGTCAATCAAATTAATTTTATATTTATCGCTCTCATAAGTCCACCAGGTGGTTGTTGCAGCCGAGGTGATAGTAATACCACGCTCTTGCTCTTGCTCCATCCAGTCCATGGTAGCAGCGCCATCATGTACTTCACCGATTTTATGTGTCAAACCGGTGTAAAACAGGATACGCTCGGAAATGGTAGTCTTTCCGGCGTCGATATGCGCAATGATACCAATGTTTCTATTATAACTTAAATCTCCTTTAGCCATTTTGTCAACTACGATTTTTCTTTTTTATTATTGTGATCAATTAAAATCTAAAGTGTGCAAATGCGCGGTTAGCTTCAGCCATACGGTGCATATCTTCTTTACGTTTGAAAGCGCCACCCTGATTATTGAAAGCATCAACAATCTCGGCAGCCAATTTATCAGCCATCGAGCGTCCTCCGCGTTTGCGAGAGTATAAGATAAGATTTTTCATTGAAATGGATTCCTTGCGGTCTGCACGGATTTCTGTAGGAACTTGGAATGTTGCACCACCCACACGACGGGATTTTACTTCTACAAGCGGAGTAATGTTTTCGAGGGCTTTCTTCCAAATTTCAAGTGGGGATTTTTCTTCGTTCGGAAGCTTGCTTTTCACAGTCTCGAGCGATGAATAAAAAATGTCGAAGGCAGTAGATTTCTTGCCATCATACATCAAGTGGTTCACAAACTTTGTGACCATTGATTCATTGAAAACCGGATCAGGTAATACGACCCTCTTTTTTGGTTTCGATTTTCTCATTTTTACTTAAAATTTCCGTTTTTGTTTTTTGGTTGCTTCTAGTCTTACTTCAACGGCTCCTCCGAGCCATTTACTCAACCTTTCATCTGCTACCTAAAACTCAAACAAGTGTTGAAACTTGATTTTGTTAGTTTTTTTGAAAGGAATTTTTGAAATGTTTGGTTGATCTCTTTTACAATGATGTCAACCCGATTTCAGTATTCTACTTATTTCTTTTTTCCACCTTTTGCGGGTGCACCTTTAGCGGCTGCAGCTCCTGCTTTGGGGCGTTTGGTTCCGTATTTCGAACGACGTTGTGTACGGCCTGCGACGCCGGCTGTATCGAGAGTTCCACGAACCACGTGATAACGTACCCCCGGAAGGTCCTTTACACGTCCACCACGAACCATTACGATCGAGTGTTCCTGCAAGTTATGTCCTTCGCCCGGAATGTAAGCATTCACTTCTTTTTGGTTAGTTAAACGTACACGAGCTACTTTACGCATAGCCGAGTTCGGTTTTTTTGGAGTTGTAGTATACACACGAACACAAACACCACGACGCTGTGGACATGAATCCAACGCTGGCGACTTGCTTTTGTCAATGAGTTCTACTCTTCCTTTTCTAACTAATTGCTGAATTGTAGGCATTTTACTTTGTTTTAAATAACTTTAACTGCTTTATTTTTATCCCTTTGATTTTTATCCAAAATGGGTTGCAAAGATAGGTATAATATTTTAATAGACAATAACCTGAAGAAAAATATTTTTATTTATTCCTTAAATCCGGTTCCCAATCTGTAATAATTTGGATCAACAACCTTTGATAAAGCTACTAATCAACGGTATGTGCAAAGAAAATACCATTTCAAAAAAAATATTTATCACTTTCCGGCTTCCCAATCCGCCTCATTTATCACGAGGCATTTCCGCTTGGAAAACATCGTATTTCCATCGCTTTTTTCCGGTCTACCTTTCTCCTGTTGGAATTCCGGACAGATCACGCAACAGATCCCTTTTGTTACTTTTCCTCCTGCTTTTGGTCGCCCTTCGTTCCGACCCGGAAGACAATTCCGAGGGGGTTGCGAGGGGGTTCAGTGAGGTTTACCTATCCGAACCCCCTCGCAACCCCCTCGCAAGCCCCTCGGAACCCTCTCGAAACCTAGAACAATCACGGAACAAAAAACGGAGGAACCGGATGAACGGTTACAGACCAGACAGAGGCACCCACTCTCAGGCCTGAACAAGGAACAAGAGAAAAAAGGAACTGTCTGAATATGATTTTTCAGATTCGTTGGATAAAAACACATCCTGAATATCCAGGAAAAAGCCAAGACCCGATAGTCGAAAACTAAGACAGGATATACAGTATGTTAATGGTTTACAAATCAGCCTGTCGGATTAATTCATTTGTTGACTACAGGATCGGTTATTAAAAGTATCCCGAGTCATTAAATAATTTAATCAGTCTGAAAATAGCCGTACCAAGTGTTTTGACAATAACCAAAAGATTATTTTCTTTGTAAACGATTCAATCACGGTTATTATTCAACACGGACCGGGCTATGACAGAAGAAGAAAAAAGAGAGAAATCGAAAGAGCTTGAAAATCTAAAATTACTTTTGAAGTTTCACAGCGAAAACAGAGTTATCAATCCGGATAAAGTTTATGGAGTATATAGATGAAATACCGGATGAGATCAACAAAATAGAAAATGAATTAACAAAGAAAGAAAACACCGGAAAATGAAAGAACTATCCAGATACCTGCCGACAACAGAAATGCAAGCTGAATTTGAACAATACAAAAAACTTAAAACAGAAGCCGAACGTTCGGAATTTCAGGAAACGAGAGCAAAACGACTGGAAGAACTACCGGATACGGAGCGGAAAGCCTATGTAAGTGCATCATTGGCAGGACTTAGCACGACCGGGCAAGATGCCGAAGAGTTGATCATGACCGTCAAACTGGGCGAGATAGCCAAAGCCGTATCACTTAGTTACATTGCAACCACCTATTTTGGTAAAAGCCGTTCATGGCTCTATCAACGGCTTAATGGACATAGAGTAAACGGCAAACAGGCACAATTCAGTCCGGAAGAGAAACGGCAATTTGCCTTAGCCCTGAAAAATCTGAGCATACAATTGCAGGAAGCATCACTCAAATTCGGATAAAGCGGAATAACCTCAACGCGATAGCCTCACAAAGTCTGTGGGGCTTTTTTATGACTCTTCGTGACGTCACCTCCCACATTACCCACCGAAGATACACCTGCTTTAGTTATACCAACAGTAAACCGTCCACAACGACCGCCCGAAACAAAACAACCTCTCCGCCCATACCGCAAACTGTTAGCCTGAACACCACGATACAGACAAGCTACTCTGAGTATATTGTATACAGAAAAGAACTATACCAGTTGAAAGAAATTATCGGTTGAAAGAAAACGGGTTAGTTCGTATGAAAATCATCTAATAAAACCATCAATTAATAAAATTAAACTTCTATCTTTGTTGGTCGTCAAGAGATTAAAATAAAGCAGAAAGCAACCCATGTTAAGCGGAATGCAAAAGAGTTTATAGGATACTTCACCGAACATTGGGCAGGGCAGGCTACGGTGATGAAGAACTAAATTTAACAGCTAAGTAATAAATATAAATTATGTACATTTCAAAACTATCAATTCGGAATTATCGAAATTTTCGAAATAGTTGTGTTCCATTCAATAAAGGTATAAATACAATTATTGGTGAAAATGGATCTGGAAAAACAAACCTTTTTCAAGCATTAAGAATTATGGTCGATGAAACAATGCCCAGAGTCATAAAGCTTACAGAAAGTGATTTCAATCGTTCAATTGGAAGTTGGCAAGGTCATTGGATTATTATTCAAGTTCAGTTTTCTGATTTAGATTCGAGTGACGAAGCTCAATCTATTGCAATGCATAAAGTTGGGAACGCCGATGAAGTCGATAGCAATACTGGAACCTACTCATATTATTTTAGACCCAATATTGCAATCAGACGTTCCTTATATGAATTATCTGAAGATCCACATAAAAGTTATGATTTGTTAGATGCAACTCTGAGAGATATAACTTTAAATGAATACGAATCCATCTTTATGGGCAAAGGTAATGTTGATTTTTCTGAGGATGAAAATTACAAAAAATATATTGGTGATTTTGATTCTATGATATTCCCTAACCCTGAAGAATTACAATCCGATGTTTATGGCATAAGAATATCTTCTGGGTCAATAACCAATGAATTTGCTTGTACATTTGCAAAAGCTCTTAGGGATGTTGAATCTGATTTACGTTCTTATAAAGACAACCCACTAATTAATTTACTTAGAGATAAAGAAAAAAGCATTGCAATCGAAAAAAAAGGAGATATTGAAACTAAGGTAAAAGAACTCAATAGTACGATTTCTGAATTAGATGAAGTAAAGGCAGTATCGAAAGGAATTTCAGATAGCATAAAAGGGGCTGTAGGTGAAACATACGCTCCAAATGTAAATATAAAATCAGAATTACCTGCAGAAATGGAGCGCCTTATGCAATCTCTAAAACTTTGGGTTGGTGATTCAGATGAAGACGGTTATGAAGGTAGATTGTGGGAGTTAAGTTTGGGAGGAGCAAATTTAATTTATCTTTCACTGAAGCTATTAGAATATGAAAAAGTAAAGAAATTGGATAAAATAGCCAATTTTATTCTAATTGAAGAGCCAGAAGCACATATACATACCCATATTCAAAAAACTCTTTTTCAAAAATTTGAAAGCAAGAATACTCAGATTTTTATAACAACGCATTCAACACATATTTCTTCAGTGAGTCAAATTGGCTCAATGTGTATTCTAGGAAAATGTAAACAAAAGACGGAAATATACAATCCATCAAATAATCTTAATCCAATTGAGCAAACACACTTAGAACGATATCTTGACGCATCAAGAACCAATTTGTTATTTGCAAAGGGAGTAATACTTGTAGAAGGTGATGCAGAGCAGATATTAATTCCTGTTATGTTTAAAAAGGTATTCGGTGTTTCACTTGATGAAATAGGCATCTCATTAATCAATATTGGTAGTACTGGTTTTACAAATATAGCTCAATTATTTCATGAGGATAGAGTCAGAAAAAATTGTAGTATAATAACAGATAATGATCTCTCAATCGAACCTCTTCCATCTGATTATGAAACAGATACTGAATATCAAAAAAAATGTAGGAACTCACAAAAATCAGGTCAAGAAAGAAAATTAAGATTAGATGAGTTTAGTGACGATAATGAGTATGTAAATGTATATTATGCAAAGCATACCTTTGAAGTTGATTTTCTAATAAAGAACAATATGTGTGAAATTGAACAAACAGTTGAGAAGCTTTATCAACAACCAGCAGATATTGCAAGGATTAAAGGTTTGATAAATAATTCAGACATTGCAATCTCAGGAAAAGAAGCGCTTAGATTAGCAAATACATTTAAAAAGGGTTGGTATGCAATTCATGTCTCAGAAAATATTACAAATCTTACTGGCATCCCTAATTATATTTTACAAGCAATTACTTTTGCTAATCCATATATTTCAGATAATATATTGAGATCAATCGGTCAATATAGACTTAAAGCTTATTCAAAGAGGACATTCAAAGATGATAAAAAGGACTATGTTACTATATTAGACCAGTTCAATAAATTCGAATCAAACCTTGACGCATTAAAGCACTATATATCAATTCTGCCTAAAGATATTCTAACTAAAATGATAGATTATTACCATGTTGAAGGGATTAAATGAACAGCAAATAGATGCAATTAAGCAAGAAGGTAATGTGTTGCTTACAGCTTGTCCTGGTAGTGGTAAAACTCGCGCTTTAACCTACAAAATAGCGTATGAATTATCGATACTGCCTCATACAAAAAAGAAGATTATTGCAGTCACTTTTACAAACAGAGCTGCAGATGAGATTAAGAAAAGACTACGTGATCTGAATATTGATGATTCTAATTTATGGGCGGGCACAATTCATGCATTTTGTCTTGAATGGATTATCCGTCCGAATATGTGTTATCTTGATGAATTGAAAAATGGGTTCATAATATCTGATGAATTTAACTCAGAAACAATACTAAATGATTTAAAAAAGGAACATGGCATTAAGTCATCAATATCTACTAAGTATTTGACAAATGGTCAAAAAGAAGAAACAACATTTATTCAGATTGTAAATGAATATCATGAAATCCTTGCTTCAAATAAACTTATTGATTTTGACCAGATTTTACATTATGCATACAAACTAATATCGACCCTTCCAAAGATTAGCGAAACACTAAAAAATATGTTCCATTTAATTTGTGTCGATGAATATCAAGATACTCAAGAACTTCTGTACGCAATTTTAGCCGAAATAATGAAAGCCAAAACAGGGAAATGTCATGTTTTTATGGTTGGTGATAAAGACCAAGCAATCTATGGTTCACTTGGAGGAGTTGCAAAATCTATTGAAGATATTCAAATTCAATTTGGAAACTTAGAAATGATAAGTAAAAAATTATCTGGTAATTATCGAAGTAATCAGCAAATAATTGATTATTATCGCAATTTTCAAACTTCCGATATTAAGATTGAAGCCGTGGGTAAAAATGCAGATCAAAATACTACGATAACTTACAATACGGCAATTTACAAAGAAGATTTAGAGCCGTACATTGCTCAAATAATCAAAGAAAAATTATTGTTTGGTATTCCGGAACACGAGATTTGTGTATTGGCACCAACTTGGTATTTGGTTATTCCCATGGGAAGAAAGCTGAAAACGCTACTACCAAATGTGAATTTTGATGCAGTAGGTTTATCTCCATTACAAAAGAATCAAGAAAATTTCTGGTTTAAAGTAGCCCGTTTATTTTTAGTTGAACCATCGCCGAAAAATTTCAGTTTAAGACAAAGATGGGCTACCGAGCTAATAAATGAAATGAAGAGTATCGGTATAATAAGCATTGAAGATGAAAAAACAAACTCAAAGTATCTGTTGAAATCTATAAATTCAATCACATCAGAAGAAAATGAAGGATTGGAATACTTGAAAGATTGTTTTTTAAAGTTATTTGCAAAATTGGAAATTGAGAAAGAAAACAACGAATTTCTAAAATTACACTGGCAGACCTTCTTTGACGGAGCAAAAGCAAGGCTTGCAAAACCTGAATTTAATTTGGCTTCAGACATTGATAGTTTCAAAAGGATGTTTAAACATGAGTCAGGTGTTGTAGTAAACACATGCCACGGGATTAAGGGAGAAGAATTTGATACCGTAATTGCATTTGGGCTTCTACACGGAATACTGCCTAATAAAAATGATGATTCAGATAAAACAGCAAATAAACTATTGTATGTCATATGTTCTCGCGCAAAAAGCGAATTACATTTAATTTCAGAACTAAGAACTAAAAATAGGAGAGGTGATGAATTTTATGAACCAACAAATCAACTTTATGATGTTGAATACGATTATCAGACATGTCCAATAGTATTCCCAGCAAGGTGAGGAAATAGCTTGAAGCCCAGAAATGCGATAACAAGCTAAAAATGAATCATGGTATTCCAAATATAATGTGTGCATCTAACTTTGCTGGTGTAAGTTTATGACTCGCACCAGTACATCAAAAAGAGTTTACAGAGAAATGACTTAAAATGATAAATTGGAAAGTGTTTATGATTCAGTTCTGATAAGGACTTATAAGATATTTTAGTCATTTATCAAGAAGAATAATTTGGAAAAGGTTAAACACATGTATCAGCATGGTAAGGTTAATTTTATCCAGATGTTTGAACAATGGAACACCAATATAATTAATATTCTAATACGCACTATTACAAAAGACACTACTCTTATTTCGCTTGGGATTGTCAACCCACTCTCCCCCTCGTTTGTAACGAGGGGTTGTTGGTTAGGCGTTTGTAACGCAATAAAAGATTTCAGGGCAATAAATTTGTAATTAGAAAAACTAAATTTATGTCATCTGAGAATTACAGAATTGAAAAGCAAAATGGGGTATTTCTTCACGTTTACTGTCACTGACTGATAAGTTGGAATATTAAAGAATGAATCCAGTATGGTCAACTCAGCAGAATTGTCTATCTTTGATACTATCAAATGATACTATCGCAAATCAAAGAGCATGGAACCACCGTATGAAATAACAAGTAAGATTTTAAAACTGACATCCTCTATTTCAGAGAAAATAGGCGAAATCAAATCGGCAAAGCTAATTAAACCACCTACTGAGTTACGAAAACGAAACAGAATAAAATCGATTCAATCATCCCTTGAGATTGAAGGGAATACGCTGACTATTGAGCAAATTACCGATTTGATTGACAACAAAAGAGTTCTCGCTCCTCAAAAAGACATCATTGAAGTAAAGAATGCTATTGAACTATATGCTAAGCTTAACGAATTGAATGCTTATGATTTAGATTCGTTGTGTCGAGCTCACGGGATATTAATGAATACATTAATAGAAAATGCCGGACAATTCCGAAAGACAGCAGTTGGAATAATAAAAGGAAATAACATCACACATGTAGCACCTCCCGGAGATATTGTTTTTGCTCTCATGAAAGATTTATTTGATTATTTAAAAAACGACAAAGAGATACTATTAATAAAAAGTTGCGTATTTCATTATGAATTTGAATTTATTCACCCATTTATTGATGGGAATGGAAGAATGGGACGACTGTGGCAAACAGTAATATTAAAAGATTATTCTCCAGTTTTTGAATACTTACCGATAGAATCAATCATCAAAGAACGTCAGCAAGATTATTATGATGTTCTTGGAAAATCGGATAATCAGGGAAATTCTACAGGATTTATTGAATTTATGCTTGAAATTATCAATATAGCTTTAGAAGATTTATTGAAAACCCAAAACCATACATTAACCAGTACCGATAGGATAAGCATTTTTAAGAATTTTATTGAAAATGAATTATTTACAAGACAAGATTATTTAAGACATAACAAAGAAATCTCGACTGCTACAGCTAGTAGAGATTTAAAAGAAGCTTTTGACAACGACATAATTGAAAAAACAGGAGAAAAACGTTTGACAAAGTATAGATATAAAACCAGACAAAACACACAATATCCCATTGAATGAATGACATACATTTAGTTCCATTTGGCACGGGACTCCCGTATTCACTTTACCTCATAAATGCGAGACAGTGAACACTCCCCATGCTAGGGGCGAGACCAAATGCACATAATCCGGTCGTTAAGGGCAATCCGAAAAATGAAAAATTGATTGACTTACGTAGCTAACGAGCGAGGAAGTTAGCCGTGACTTTTATATATTTGTAGCGCTCTTTGAAAGGCCGATTTTACAACTGTTGCTGTAAAGCACGA
>Ga0302293_10000054_pt1 | contig 67632 bp, 64 predicted proteins | sample III_Fen_N2_2_FD_198758 | JGI IMG/M metagenome (GOLD analysis project Ga0302293, IMG submission 198758) | Peat permafrost microbial communities from Stordalen Mire near Abisko, Sweden - III_Fen_N2_2 | ecosystem: Environmental > Terrestrial > Soil > Wetlands > Permafrost | place: Sweden: Abisko...
CTTGGCATAAAAAGCATAATTTTGGTTACTTCGGGATACCATCAAAAACGAGCCAGTCTGGAGTTTAATAGACGCACTGACGGTGTTAAGATTGTTAATCATCCGGTGTCGCGTGACAGAGATTGGTCGGCCTGGTGGTGGACAAATCCGCGCGGTTGGTCGCTAGCTACGGGCGAGCTGTTCAAAATTATAGTTTTCCATTTTGGGGCGGGCCGATGACGCGCGTCTACGTCGGTATGAGCGGCGGGGTTGATTCGTCGCTAACAGCTGCGCTATTGGTCGAGCAAGGTTACGACGTCACGGGCGTTTATATGAAAAACTGGACGCAGGATTTACCGGGAACGAAGTGTCCTTGGGCTGATGATTTAGCCGATGCCAAACGTGTAGCCGTTCAATTGGGTATTGATTTCAAGGTTTTTGATTTTGAAAATGAGTACAAGCAAAAAGTTGTCGATTATATGATTGACGAATACAAAAACGGCCGGACGCCGAACCCGGATATTATGTGTAACCAAGAAGTAAAATTTAAATTATTCCTAAATGCTGCCATCGAAGACGGCGCCGATATGATTGCGACTGGGCATTATGCCAGGGTGGAAGGTGGAATATGGAAGATGGAAGATGGCGGGGGTAGAGCCGCTCGGTTTGATTCGAGCCAAGACACCCTGGAACCCAAGTCTGACCCGACGTTGAGACCCGAGCCAGACCTGGCGCGAAGCAGTGTCTTGGTTGAAACGGACCGAAAAGGCGAGCGCGAAGCTACTCTGCTAAGAGCCGTCGACGATAATAAAGACCAGACATACTTTTTGTACCGGGTGACGTCCGAGGCGCTTTCCAAAACGCTTTTTCCTTTGGGCGAGTTTACAAAACCGCAGGTTCGTGAAATGGCAAAAGAGCGTGCACTCTATACGGCTGGTAAAAAAGACAGCCAAGGTATCTGTTTTGTCGGCAAAGTTGGAATCAGAGATTTTTTGTCGCAATATATTGAGCAAAAACCTGGCCAGGTTATTGATAAGAAATCTGGGAAAGTTTTAGGCCAGCACGACGGTGCCATTTTTTATACTCTGGGACAGCGCCACGGTTTAGACATCGGCGGCGGTCTGCCGTATTATATTGTCGGTAAAGATATGGATAAAAATGAAGTATACGTCACGACTGATCTTAACGACGGCGGGCTGTGGCGAACCGATGTTCAACTACAATCGGCGCACTGGATTGGACGAATTCCCGCGAATGGCACTTATGACATACGAATTCGCCACCGCGCGCCACTCGTTAAAGCCGAACTAATAATTGCGGATGACGCCAATATTCATATAAAGATTCTAGATCAGCAGAGAGCCATCGCGGGCGGTCAGTCAATCGTATTTTACGATGGCGATGAATGCCTCGGTGGTGGCATAGTCTCCTAGACGGTTGGTTTCAAAAAATAAAAATGATGCTACAATAACAGAGATGAATGCACAAGAAATTCGAGCAGCTTATCTAAAGTTTTTTGAGGAACGTGGCCATACGGTTATTCCGCGTGCCAAATTAATTCCGCAAAATGACCCAACCACCCTATTTACGGGTAGTGGTATGCAGCCGTTGATGCCGTTTCTTTTAGGTGAGCCACATCCAGGTGGGGTTAAACTTACCAACAGCCAGACCTGTCTGCGAGCTCAGGATATCGAGGAAGTCGGCGACAATCAGCACACGACTTTTTTTGAGATGCTTGGCAACTGGAGCCTTGGTGACTATTTCAAGGAACAGCAAATTCGTTGGTTTTTTGAATTTATTACTAAAGTAGTTGGCCTAGACCCAAACAAGCTTTACGTTTCGGCTTTTATTGGCGACGAGGCGAACGGCATTCCGCGCGACGACGAAGCGGCTGAGATTTGGCAAAAAGTCTTTACGGAGGCGGGGATTGAAGCCAAAATCGTCGAGATTGGTAGCCAGGCAGACGGTGATAAGCGCGGTATTAAACCTGGCGAACGTATTTTCTTTTATGATGACGGCGAAAACTGGTGGAGTCGTGGTGGCGGTTTGGAAAAAACGCCGATTGGCGATCCTTGCGGGCCTGACAGTGAGGTTTTTTATGACTTTAGTCCCAGCTATCATGCCGAAGGCTTTGGCTTGGCTCACCCAGCTGGCGATAGTGGTCAGTTTATGGAAATTGGTAACCAAGTCTTTATGCAGTATCGGCGACTCGAGGACGGCAGTTTTGAGCCACTTGCTAAAAAGAATGTTGACTTTGGTGGTGGGCTGGAACGCATCGCGGCGGCCAAAATTAACAGCCCTGACGTCTTTAAAATCAGTATTATTTGGCCAATTATTGAAAAACTACAAGCAATTAGCGGCAAAGACTACGACAGCAATACTACCAGCATGCGGGTGATTGCCGACCACTTGCGAGCAGCCACTTTCTTGGCTGTAGACGGCGTCAAGCCGAGCAATAAAGAGCAAGGTTATGTTATGCGACGATTACTGCGTCGTGCTATTCGTTTTGCATTTGATTTAGGTATAGAGCAGAATTTCCTGGAAGAGGTTGTGCCTGTGATTGCTGACCTGTACTACGCGGATTATCCAGAGGTGGCTGAAAACCGTAACGAGGTAATCGATACATTAGTAAAAGAAGAGAAAGTATTCCGCCAAACGCTACGCAAAGGCCTTCAAGAGCTGGAGAAGATTGCTAAGGTTGATACTATTACGCCAAAAATATACGCAGCCGTAGGTGGCAATGTTGACATTAATAAGGCAATAGCTCCACGAGTTACCGGAGAACAACTATTTAAGTTATATGATACATACGGATTTCCGGTCGAGCTCAGCGTAGAAGAAGCTTATAAACGAGGCATTGAAGTTCCTGATAATTGGCGCCAAGAATTTGACGCCAAAATGGAAGAACAGCGCAACCGATCTCGAACGGCAACGAAAGGTGATTTCAAGGGTGGACTTGGCGGACAGGACGATATTCACAAAAAATATCACACCGCGACGCATTTGTTGCAGTCGGCTTTGCGCCAATTATTTGGCCCAGAACTTCGTCAGCACGGTAGCAACATCACCGAAGAGCGATTGCGGTTTGACTTTAATTTGGACCACAAAATGACGCCAGAAGAAATCAAGAGTGCCGAAGATTTAGTCAACGGCTGGATAAACGAAGATTTGCCAGTTACTTACAAGCTATATCCAACTAAGGAAGCCCTGGATATGGGCGCGATTGGACCTTTTGGCGAGCGTTACGACGAATCCGTAAAGGTCTACCAAATGGGCAGTAGCGACCACATCGCGTCACTAGAAATCTGTGGTGGTCCCCACGTCGACCACACCGGCCAATTAGGTGAAGATACTAAAAAGTTTAAGATTACAAAAGAAGAATCCAGCAGCGCCGGTATCCGCCGCATTAAAGCGGTACTTCAATAAACCTCTAGATTTTGTAAGCTTTTCGAAGCCTGTCAATGCCTTTACTTAGGCTGTCAATAGGATAGTTTCTTTGTTGGTCGCGTCGTGCGAATGCGTCAAGACGGATAGGCGAGATGTCGTCAACGGAAGAAAGTCTAACCATGCCACCCGCATCTTGAAGAGTTCTGGTACTGAAAAGTGCTTCATATCCGTATTGTTTTTCTATCGTGCCAATACCAGTAAGCTGGGAAGCGGCTACAAACAAGCTGTGGCGAGTTCGCCCGTTTACTACATTAACTGTGAAGTTTGTCTCTACGCCACCCATATAGTCGGGAGCACCAATAATTACCTGTGTGTCAGAGTATTGTCGTTTTTGTGTTCTTGTACGCGCTGATTTTTTGATATTGTCAGCCAAGATATGGGCAACTTCAAGTCCTGTCGGAATTTTATCAGATAAAGGCTCAAAAACACGTTCTATAGGTAGTTGCCCATCTAGAAGTTCGATTAAGTCGGTATTGCTTACCATTCGAGCTGGCTCGGTCATACCTGCGCGCCACTCTTCCCAAACGTCAAATTCGGGCAAAAAGCCGTATGCGGCGCTCCTTTGTGGTGTTGGGTCGGTAATTCTTATAGTGGCCGAAGGACGACGATTAATCTGCTCTGCAATATCGAGTGACATATAAGATTGGGCTTTACCCCGCTGGGCGTTAACCCTAAGGCCGACCCCGCGTAGAGATACATTATTACGATCAGGGATGGCAAGCGGTTGTTCCTTAAGGTCGTCACCAAGTTTTTTTAATTGATGTGCAAGCTCTCGTTGCTCACCAAAATCAATCTCCAGCCTAACGCTACTGGAGTGTTGTTCTGTATGGGGGGCAGAACCTATAGTATTCATATTACTATTATATCACAAACTGTAATAAATTACAACTCCCTGTGACCATAAGCGCCTTTGGTATATAATGATATATATCTATGGTATTTGAAAAACTACGAAACAGCCACAAAACCGACCCATCAAACGATTACATTGTCGCTCTAGACATTGGAACGGAGTTTGTTAAAGCCTTGATTGCCAAACTAGAAGGCGATACTTTAAGCATTATTGGAGTTGGACGGGCTCGCCAAGACCTAAGTGACATGCATTCAGGCGCGATTGCTGATATTGCTGGCGTGGTGCGTAACTGTGAAGATGCTCTGAGTATTGCCGAGGAACAAGCCGGACTACAGACAAAGCGCGTTGTGATTGGTATTGCTGGCGAACTGGTCAAAGGAGTCACCAACACAATTCGTTACCGTCGACCACAGCCCGATAGGCCACTGGATGTTGCCGAGATGGAATTTATTATTGAAAAAGTCCAAGAACGCGCACAATCAAAAGCTCAAAAACAGATTGCACTTGAAACCGGCAACGAAGAAGTCGAAGTCAAACTGGTCAACAGCGCTCTAGTCAGTATTCATATTGACGGCTACAAAGTCAGTAATCCGATTGGTTTTCAGGGTCGCGATGTGGCGGTTCAAATCTATACTGCCTTCGCGCCGATGGTACATATTGGCGCTTTGGAGCGCGTGGCGGACGAACTTTCACTAGAGCTTTTAGCTGTTGCCGCCGAGCCATTTGCGGTAAGTCGCAGTGTGCTGGGTAATGACGCCAGCAGCAACTTTACGGCAATTTTGGCTGACGTCGGTGGTGGTACAACCGATATCGCAGTCGTCAACGATGGTGGTGTCGAAGGCACTAAGATGTTCGGTATTGGCGGACGAAGCTTTACGCGCACAATTGCCAGCGAAATGGACTTGACCTATAAAGACGCCGAAAAACTGAAGGTTAACATCGACAATAGTCAAATCAAACCGAGTGTTGCCAAGGACGTCAACGCCGCTATTGATAAGACCCTAGAGGTTTGGGTAGCCGGTGTTGAACTGGCACTAAGTGAGTTTGACTCGGTTGACCATTTGCCTAATCGAATTCTGCTTTGTGGTGGTGGCGCCAGCCTGACTAAACTTGTCGAGGCCTTAAAACGCGAGGACTGGCACAAGGATTTGCCATTTACTAAAAAGCCCACCGTTCAGTACATCCAACCATCCGAAGTTATCGGAATTACAGATACAACTGGTGGCGTAACCGACCATACCTTCATTACCGCCATGGGTCTGCTGCGGGTCGGCTATGATACAATAATGGGTAGTGGAGAAGGCGATTCTATCAAAGAAAAACTGAATCGGATACTTAGAATATAGCTATGAATAAAGATGTTATTTACATTGATGTCGAAGACGATATCACCGCCATTATAGGCAAGATAAAAGCTTGCAATGAAAAAATTATTGCCCTTGTGCCACCCAAACACGTCGGTATTCTTCAAAGCGCCGTCAATCTGCGCCTGCTTGATAGAATGGCCGGCAACGCTCATAAGCGCTTAGTTTTGATTACTAATAACCAGGCTTTAATCGCCCTATCAGCCGTAGCTGGAATTCCAGTCGCGAAAAACTTACAAAGTAAACCAGAGCTAGCCGAAATCTCGGCCCTAAGTGTTGACGACGGCGAGGATGTAATCGACGGTTCGCAACTGCCTATTGGTGAATTAGAAAAAACGACTGACATGGTGACCGATAAAAACGAACCTTCCAGCAAAGAGATTAATTCGATAGATATTGACGACAAGTCTGTGTCGGTAGCGGCCCTTGGTGCTGCTGCTAAAAAACCAGTTGGCAAAAAAAGCGGCGTAAAAGTTCCTAACTTTTCGACGTTTCGCAAAAAGCTATTCATCGGTATAGGTGCAGGCGTCCTGTTGATTGCGTTCTTGATATGGGCCTTAGGATTTGCGCCAGCCGCCAAGATTATTATTACGGCTCGCACGACACCGATGCCAGTTAGCGTAACAGTTACTTTGGGTGGCACCGCCGCGTCTGACGTTGCCAAAGGCGTAATCCAAACCGTCGGGCAGCAGGTCAAAAAAGACGTTAGTGTTGATTTTGACGCGACTGGTAAAAAAGATATTGGTAACAAGGCCAGCGGTACTATGACGTTGTCGAATGTCTATAGTACGGAAGGTTCTATTACTGTTCCTGCCGGATCAAAGTTTAGTAGCGGAAACCACACCTTCCTTACTACCAGTACAGTTGTGGTTCCTCGTGCTCAGTTTGTAGGCGGACTTATCCCTGGCAAAGCCGATGTTGGGGTCCAATCTGAAAATCCTGGTCCAGATTATAATTTGGCGCCAACGGCTTATCAATCTGATTCTGTGGACGGGATAACTGCTCAGGGAGGTCAGATGGCTGGTGGTACGACAAATGTGGTTACGGTAGTAACGGCCGGCGATATCCAAACAGCGTCAACATTATTGGCGCAACAATCCAATGATTTAGTTAAGCAGCAATTAATCAAACAATTTACTGGTGGCGAAGTTGTCATTGGTGATAGCTTTACGGCCAACGCCGCCGCGCCAGTGTCGACACCGGCCGTTGATGCCCAAGCAACCGGTAAGGCTAAATTAACCGCTTCGACAACATACACAATCATCGGAATCGCTAAATCAGACTTGGAGTTATTTATAAAAGCTAATCTGGACAAGCAATTAGCTGGCAACGATAATCAACGGGTCTACAACAACGGTATCGATAAGGTTCAGCTGGGCAATTACAACAAAACCGACGAGGTTAACACCGTAAAGATTATCGCCACTGGCCAAATTGGTCCAAAAATTGATGAAGCCCAGGTTAAAGAGCGCGTAAAGGGTAAGATATTAGGCGAAGTTCAATCAAATCTAAGTGCTATTCCTGGTGTCGATAACGTAGATGTTAACTTCTCGTACTTCTGGGTAACAACCGTACCAAATAACACCAATAAGATATCGGTCGAGTTTAAGCTCCAGAATGGCTAATCAAAACATAGTTTGTCTGGATGTTGGCACAAGGCGTATTGGTGTTGCCGTGGCTGATACGGCTGTTCGAATTGCTGTGCCGTTTGAAACTGTTGACGTTGATGGTACCGAGATAGAGGTCTTGGCAAAAATCATCATGACCGAACGAGCCGATATTATTGTGGTCGGTTATCCGCGTAATCAATCTGGCGAAGTGACCGCACAAACAGCTTACGTTGAAGAATTTAGCAAAAAACTTCAAGACATCGCCCCTAGAATTGTTTTTCAAGATGAATCACTTACTAGTGTTCTGGCCGAGGAGCGTTTAGCCAGCCACAATCGCCCATATAGTAAAGCCGACATCGATGCTCAGGCGGCGGCGATTATATTACAAGATTATCTGGAGGCCGCAAATGAATAACCAAGAAACACCACAAAACCAGCCCGAGATTCGTCCGCCAGTGAGCATGGCTGCGCCTAACGATACTTTACCGCTAGGTACGATTAAACAGCAGCCGATTAATGGTCAACCTACGGGCCTGAGTCGTCCTAAAAGACGGATTAATTTTAGCGGTCACTGGGTTATATTTGGCCTAATAGCGCTTTTGATATTGTCAGTTGTTGGCGCTTTAATTTGGTATTACATTGAACTTAAACCACGCTCGGACGATACTTCTCAAATGGTGCTGGTCACTATAAAAGCTGGCTCTACGCCAGATGAAATTGGACAGTCGCTAGTCGACAAATCCGTTATTCGCAGCAGCTTAGCTTTCAATATCTATACTCGTTTATCATCAACGCGCGGCAGTTTACAAGCCGGTAGTTATCAATTGTCGCCGGGTGAATCCACGCCTAATATAGTTAAGCGCCTGGTAGATGGAAGCGTTGATAAATTTAGTATTACTTTTTATCCAGGGGCTACCTTGACGGATAAAACCAGTAAAAAGGATTCCGAAAAGCAAGATGTTACAACAGTCTTAAAAAGGTCTGGTCTTTACTCGGATGAACAGATTACCGCCGCGTTGGCCAAGACATACGATAATCCACTATTCAAAGACAAGCCCGCAACTGCCGATTTAGAAGGCTATATTTACGGTGAGACCTACAATTTCAATATGGGCGCGACAGTCGAAGATATATTAAATGCAACCTTTATGGAATTTTATGCAAATATCAAGGATAACAATATTGCTAAAGGTTTTGCTGCTCAGGGCTTAAATCTGTACCAGGGCATAACCCTGGCTTCAATCGTCCAACGCGAGGCCTCTAATCCAGATGACCAAAAACAAGTTGCCCAGGTGTTTTTGACCCGCCTAAAACAGGGAATGCCACTAGGTTCGGACGTAACCTTTATTTACGCCGCTAATAAAATGGGAGTTGAGCCGATTTCAACCTTGCAGTCACCGTATAATACGCGTATTAACACTGGTTTACCTCCAGGACCAGTCGCAAGCCCAGGCTTGAACGCTTTACTAGCAGTAGCTGCACCAGCCCCAGGCGATTATGTCTATTTTGTAGCTGGTGACGACGGTCGAGTCCATTTTGCCCGTACTCTGGCGGAACATGAGGCAAATGTTGCCAATTACTGTACGACAGAATGCGCTAAGCCATAGTTAGTATAACTAGAAAATAAATTGACACATATAGCAATACTTGGTAAACTGAATGTTAGCACATTTGTGATTTCGGCTACTAGTATGGGTTAAAAACCAATACTGCGAGTGGGAGAACGAAGCATGAATGAGCCTACCGATAAATGTCGCACGGGTACCGCAAAATTAGAACTAATATTAATTAAATATGATGGTCGACGATGTGCCCCGTTCTTAGCGAGAAGAAAGACAGAGTAAGGTAGAGCCCTTGTAGTAATACAGGTGGCAGGAGAACGATAATTCGTATTCAGATCATGAGGAGTTTTGCTCCAGGATCAACTGCTGCACTACGTCAGCAAGTACTTGGTAACCAGCGCCGTAGACGCGCCAAAGGGGCTCCTGACATTTCAACAATTGCAGTTTATGCAAGCGTTTTTGCACTTATCATTGCGGCGGTAGTCGTTGGCTATCGCGAACCGCAAAAATCTACAAATTTAACAAATGCCAACACTGTTAATACTGTGGCTGATTCAAGTACTCAAACTTCGGTCAACGAAGTGGTCGCAACCAACATTGCCGCTAGTATAGCCGAGACTACTAATCTGTCAGTTGCGCCTAACGTTGCCAACCTGGCTATTTCGGCTCAGATTAAAAATGAGTTAGCCCAGTCGAATGACGCTAATATTAGTAAACCGCAAATCTTTAAACCCACAGCCGATAACCGTGAGATTATTAGCTATACGGTCATTTTGGGCGATACTGTCGATACACTAGCTACCAAGTTTAGTATTTCCAAGGATACTATAAAATGGGCGAACAACTTGACCTCTGACGCTTTAGAGCCAGGCAAAGTACTTCAGATGCTTCCTGTTGACGGTGTTCTTTATACCGTTAAGTCGGGTGATACATTGCAGTCAATTGCTCAGAAATATAGTGTCGACCAAGCCAGGATCGTGCTTTATAACGACCTTGACGAGGCCGCCAACCTAGTTGTAGGCGCTAGAATCATCTTGCCAAGCGGTAACTTGCCAACCCAAGAGCGTCCTGGATACGTCGTGCCGTATGTCGGACGAGGCGTCAGCTATAATTTTAGAGCTGGATCTGTCGGCAACAAATACGCTCCCGGTAACTGTACCTGGTACGTCTATGAGCGCCGTATTCAACTGGGCCGACCAGTCGGTAGTTTCTGGGGCAATGCTAGGACTTGGGCTGATGCCGCTCAGAGCACTGGTTATACAGTCAGCAAACAGCCAATTCTCGGAGCAGTCCTAGTTGATGAGTTTGGATACTTTGGCCACGTTGCGGTTGTCGAAAGCGTTGAAGAAAACGGCGACATCGTTGTTAGCGAAATGAATAACTACGCTTACGGTGGTTTTAACAGAGTTAATAACCGTACGATTTCCGCCGGCCAAGCCACGTTGTATCAATACATTTACTAAAATGCGCTTAGGCTTAGTCAAGCCGCAAATTAATCGCCCCTGTTAAATCAGGGGCGATTTTGCTATAATAGGTCAGGATCTGTTCACAATCTCTCATATCACATGAAATTGCCTCTATTCTGAGTTAAAATCTGTGAAACGCGAGGAAGGGTAACTAACTTACACTGACGAACGCTGAACAGATTTTAGCCAGAATACAGTAATTTTTAATCTGAATGATAGATTGTGAACAGGTCCTAAATGTTTGTCGACACCGCCAAAGTATTTATTCAAGCAGGCAAGGGCGGCGACGGAGCCGTCAGTTTTCGTCATGAAATTTATGTCGATAAAGGTGGCCCAGACGGTGGTGCTGGCGGCAAGGGTGGTGACGTAATCTTTGTTGCAAACGAGAACGTTAATACACTTCTAGATTTTCGCTACAAGCCAGAGTTAAAAGGTACGGACGGCCAAAACGGCGCCAAGCGCGATCGTCACGGTAAAGCTGGCGAACCGTTGTACGTCAAAGTGCCAATGGGTACAATTGTTCGCCGCAATGGCGTGATTATTGCTGATTTGACCGACAATGGTCAAGAAGTCGTTATCGCCAAGGGTGGTGATGGTGGTTTTGGCAACGCTCACTTTAAAAGTTCGGTTCGCCAAACGCCACGTATCTCTGAAAAGGGCGAGACGGGTGATACCTTTGAAGCCGAACTGGAACTTAAACTGCTGGCCGACGTTGGCTTGGTTGGCTTTCCAAACGCTGGCAAATCGACCTTTTTAAGTGTGGTCAGCAACGCCCGTCCCGAAATCGCTGACTACGCCTTTACGACGCTGACTCCAAATCTAGGCGTCGCCGACATTGATGACGGCAGCCTACTGATTGCCGATATTCCCGGCTTAATTGAAGGCGCGAGCGAAGGTAAGGGCTTGGGTGATGACTTTTTGCGCCACGTTGAACGTACAGCGGTTTTGTTACATTTAATCGACGTTTATAGCGACGATATTATTAATTCGTACAAAACTATTCGCACCGAACTGGCAAACTATAACGTCGAACTTGTCGATAGGCCAGAGATAATCGCTTTAACGAAAATTGACGGATTGGATGAAGATATCGTTCAGATGCAGGTTGACGCCGTTAAGTCAGTCGCTGGCAAGGATGCGCAGATATTTACGATTTCATCTAGCGCGCACAAGGGTCTGAAAGAAGTCCTACGAGCATTACGTCATAAGGTCATCGAGGCCCGCAAAATTGCCGCCGAGGACGATACCGAGGCCGACGACGGCGAGTACGAGACGATTAGCCTGGGCGCCAACCAGATAGCCGAAGGCTGGACGGTAGAACAACAGGTCAGTGACGAAGGTTTGCCATATTTTCGCGTAGTCGGCGACAAGATAGAGAAGTTTGCCAGGCGCACCGACTTTGACAACTTTGAAGGCCTCAACCGTTTGCGTGACATTATGAAAAAACTCGGCATATCGCACGAGTTACGCCGTCAAGGCGCCGAAGGCAACAGTATTATTCGCATCGGCGATAGTCAATTTACTTTTGTCGAACAATAATATATAAAACTATTGACAATATGTAGCTAATGTGCTAATATACGAACATTCCTTTGTGAGGATAGTAATTCTCCTAGGAGCGATCGTTAACATGTGATTTAGATAGTCCGGTCAGACAAGGCATAAATTGTTTTATGTTTTATCTGACCGGATCTACAAGAGATCTGGAAGACAGGAAGGTATCCGCAATGATGCGTTTGCACGGACCGCCCCTCAGCGACATCACCCTGCTCGCGGTCTGAGCCCGGCACGCCGGCGACGACGACACCATGTCGTCTCGCGACATCGACACAACCGAACAGGAGGTGCCAATGGGCACATCAGGTTTTACCTAGGTACGCGCGCTAACGATAGCCTCGTCGGCGCTCCTGTGTCAAAAGGGTTGTGTGCTGCTAACCTGACTGCGCTAATCGGGCGATGCCCGATAAGTGAACTCTGAGGATACACACAAGGGCTTGTTGCCCCCCTGGGGAGTCGCGCAGAAGGCGGGTTTTTTAACTCCGCGCGCTGGCCACTCCGACACCACAGATCACAGTCGTCAAGTGGGGCGAGGGATGGACAACGAAGTCCTTTCCCTCGCCCCACTGACGCACCTCTAATCACATGTTAACGACAAAACACTTTTATCGGCACCCGAATGGGTGTTATTTTGTTGTCAAAAACTAGCAAGTTGGGAGGTAGTATATAATTAAACTAATGTCTAAGACTTTTTTCTTTTATGACCTAGAAACCAGCGGTTTAAGCCCCTCGGAGGCGCGGATTATGCAGTTTGCCGGCATTCGCACTGATATGGACCTAAAGCAGGTCAGCGAGCCTGTAAATGTGCTTGTAAAGCTAAATGATGATGTTTTGCCTAGTCCTGAGGCAATTATAGTGACCGGTATTACGCCTCAACAGACTCAATCGGACGGATTTACAGAGGCGGAGTTCGCTAAAATGCTGGTTGAAGAGGTTTTTACGCCAGATACAATCGCGGTGGGATTTAATAATATCCGTTTTGACGACGAATTTATCCGTCATCTGTTGTGGCGTAATTTTTATGACCCTTACGAATGGACCTGGAAAGATGGTCGTTCGCGCTGGGATTTGATGGATGTGGTTCGGATGACACGGGCCCTCAGACCAGATGGGATCGAGTGGCCACTAAATGATAAGGGTCAACCAGTAAATCGACTAGAATCCTTAAGTATTGCTAATGGTCTTGATCATGTCAAAGCGCATGATGCTTTGAGCGATGTCGAGGCACTGATTGCTGTGACTAGACTTATTAAAGAAAAACAACCGCAACTGTATGATTATTTGCTGAAGTTACGAGATAAGAATGAGGTTAAAAAACTAGTTAACCTGGACGACAAGCAACCTTTTGTTTATGTTAGTGGCCGGTTTGGCGGTGATTTTAACAGTGCTACAGTGGCTTTTCCATTAACAGCGGGCAAAAATGGAAATGTTGTTGTTTACGACCTACGCTATGACCCGCAGCCGTTTCTAAAAATGAATCAACAGGAGCTGGCGAAAAAGTTGTATGCATCTTGGGAAGAGCGTTCAGCTGATGGTTTTCAAAAGCTGCCCGTAAAAGAAATGCAATATAACCGCGCTCCAGCCGTAGCGCCTTTGGGAGTTTTGTCCCAGGGTGACGCCTGGAAAAATATCGGGTTGACGGAAGAGCTGATTACTAAACACCGTAATACTCTGCTATCGGCGCCTGGTTTTGCCGAAAACATTCGAAGCGTGTTCGAAAATAAGCAAGATTATAAAAAATCGACTGACCCCGAGGCTCAACTATATGACGGTTTTGTGCCAGATATAGACAAGTTGCGTATTGAATCTGTCAGAAACGCCAGCGAGCGCGATTTAGCTGATTTTCATCCAAATTTTAACGATGAGCGGTTGTCGCCACTACTGTTGCACTACAAAGCGCGAAATTATCCGAAAAGTTTGGCCGAAGATGAGGCTATTGCCTGGGAGAAATGGCGCACGGCCAAAATTAATTCTAGTTTGCCGGTATTTTTGAAATCGCTACAAACCTTGGCGACGGTTATCAAAGATGACAATAAACAGTATTTGTTGCAAGAACTGCAACTGTGGGCTGAAAGCGTGATGCCAGTCGACGTCGATGCTTAACTAAGCGGTGTGTCGTAAAGATTTTTTGTGTGGGGTTTGAGGCAAAATAATTGGTTTAATAGATGGCCAGGCAGTGATACGCAGAACAATGACAGTTATCGCCGTGGCCGTTGCGGCCATCATGTCGATAGGTGAAATAACCTTGTTTGTGCCCGGAATGACGCCTGCGAATAACAGCAGTATCAAGCTGTGGCCAAAGTTTATGGTATCAAGCAGTATCAGCAACGAGCCGGCTAGACAGATAAAAACTATAAACTTTTTCATAAACTTGACCTCGTTAACAATTTGTGGATAGAGATACAATATAACACTACTATCGTCAAATAGCAACAATAAGCATCATTGGGACTTTGGGGCTGGAAAAAAGCTTGGTTTTAGAGTACAATGGTCCGGTTATGTCAGAGGTGATTAAAGTCGTTGGTGCCCGTGAGCACAACCTAAAAAACATTAACGTGGAGATTCCACGCGATAAATTAGTGGTCATCACTGGTTTGTCTGGGTCGGGCAAATCGTCACTGGCTTTTGATACTATTTACGCTGAAGGACAGCGTCGTTACGTCGAAAGTCTATCCAGTTATGCTCGTCAGTTTTTAGGCATGATGGAGAAGCCCGATGTTGACCAGATTGACGGACTTAGCCCAGCTATTAGTATTGATCAAAAATCAACCAGTCGTAACCCACGTAGTACGGTTGCTACCGTAACTGAAATTTATGATTATCTGCGCCTACTCTACGCCCGTATAGGCGTGCCACACTGTCCCGTTTGTGGTAAGCCGGTTTTCCGCCGGACGTCAGAGACGATTATTGATGAAATTATGAAATTGCCAGAGGCCGCCAGGTTGATGATTTTGGCCCCTATTGTTCAAAGCAAAAAAGGTGAATTTGCTCATATACCCGAGCAGTATCGTCGATTAGGTTTTGCCCGGGCGCGCGTTGACGGCGTAGTTTATGACTTGGATGAATTCCCAGAGCTAGATAAAAAATACAAACACGATATCCAAATCGTAGTCGATAGAATTGTAATGTCTAGCGATATTTTGGGTCGAGTTACGCAGTCGACCGAGCAAGCTTTAGAAATTGCCGACGGCATCATTATGGTACTAAATGATGATACGGCTGAAGTTTCGACCTACAGCCAGCGTTATGCCTGCCTAGACCATCCAGACGAAGATATTCCCGAACTAGAACCACGCTTATTTAGCTTTAACGCTCCCCAAGGTGCTTGTCCTGTCTGTACCGGTTTAGGCAATCGTTTAGAGGTTGACCCAAGTCTAGTCTTTAATCCAAATCTGACAATTTCCGAAGGTGCGATTCGGCCATATAACCGTGTCAACAGTGACGCTTGGTATATGAAGAGGTTGGCCGAAGTCGCCGACGCGCACGGTTTTAGCTTGCACGTTCCTGTTAAGGACTTATCAAAAGAAGATTTACAAAAGGTGCTTTACGGCACAGGCGACCAAAAGTATACCGTTCAGCTGGGTAGCGGTCGTTACTACGAATCAACTTACGAGGGAGTTATTCCCAACCTAGAGCGTCGCCACAAAGAGACGGATAGCGAATTTATGCGTAAAGATATTGAGCGGTTCATGCGCGAGCGCCAATGTTATACCTGCAAGGGTGCGCGCCTAAAGCCAGTCGTCCTGGCGGTTACAGTCCACGGCCTTAATATCATGGATATCTGTAATCTTGGTGTTGATTCGGCGCTCGATTTGTTTGATAACAAGTTGATATTATCTGACCAAGAACAGTTTATCGCCACGCAAATTATGAAAGAAATTAAAGCGCGACTGGGCTTTATGAGCAACGTCGGGTTGAACTATCTTGAATTGTCGCGAGCGGCTAATACATTAAGTGGTGGCGAGGCTCAGCGCATTCGTCTGGCGACTCAAATAGGGTCAGGGCTGCAAGGGGTGCTTTATGTTCTGGATGAACCGTCAATTGGTTTGCACCAGCGCGATAACGACCGCCTAATTAAAACTTTGAAACATTTACGTGATTTAGGTAACACCGTTTTGGTTGTCGAGCACGACGAAGATACAATTCGACACGCTGATTATTTGATTGATATGGGTCCAGGTGCTGGTGTGGCTGGTGGCGAGATTGTCGCGGCTGGCACACCTGAGGAAGTCGCTAGGAATAAAAATAGCCTAACTGGACGTTATTTAAGTGGTGCCGATAAAATCGACGCGCCTAAAAAACGGCGTCCAATTAATCGCGACCGTCAGTTGATTGTTCGTGGCGCCCGCGAGAATAACCTCAAAAACATCGATGTCGCATTTCCGCTTGGAGTATTAACCGTTGTTAGTGGCGTTAGCGGATCGGGTAAATCAACCCTTGTCAATGATATTTTAGCTAAAGAATTGTCGGCGCGCCTGCACCGTTCGCATGAAATTCCGGGACTACACGAGAATATCGAAGGCATTAAGTATCTTGATAAAGCCATTATTATTGACCAATCGGCTATTGGCCGCACGCCACGCTCAAATCCAGCGACATATACCGGCGTCTTTACACCAATTCGTGATTTGTTTGCCGGAACACCTGAAGCCAATATCCGTGGCTATAAAGCTGGGCGGTTTAGTTTTAACGTCAAAGGTGGTCGTTGCGAAAACTGTCAAGGTGACGGCGTTATCAAGATTGAGATGCACTTTTTGCCCGATGTTTATGTGACTTGTGATGTTTGTAAAGGCAAGCGCTACAACCGCGAGGCCTTGGAAATTAAATACAAAAACGCCACGATTAGTGATGTGCTGGATATGACCGTCGAACAAGCTGCTAAGTTTTTTGAGAATATTCCAGCTATCGCGCGCAAGCTTGACACGCTTGTTGACGTTGGTCTGGGCTATATTCACCTAGGACAACCAGCAACGACTTTTAGCGGTGGCGAGGCGCAACGCATCAAGTTGGCTAGTGAGTTATCGCGTCGTGCTACTGGTAAGACTCTGTATATTCTGGACGAGCCGACAACTGGTCTGCATAGCGCCGATGTTAAACGCCTGCTAGGTATTTTACAAAAACTTGTCGAAGGTGGTAACAGCATGGTTATTATTGAACATAACTTGGACGTTATTAAGACGGCTGATCACGTTATCGACATGGGTCCAGAAGGTGGCCTAGCGGGTGGTTCGATTATTGCCGAAGGTACACCCGAGGCTATCGCTAAAGTCAAAGAATCTTACACTGGCCAATACTTAAAGCAACTTATTTCTTAGAGAATCGGAATTGTTTTTTAATTAACGCCCACAGTGATTTGCGGTTATTTTTGTCCTTAAGAACATGAAATAAGGGTGGCGTAATTGACAGCAAGATTATAAGAGCGACAATCGGTAATAATACCTGGTCGATACTTATTCCCATGTTTTCAAACATCTTGCCAAGGAAGAATCCAGCGTAAGTAACACCCGCTGCCCAAAAGGTCGCGCCGATTATGTTAAATAATATAAATTTGCGATAGTCCATTTTGCTAACCCCGGCTACAATAGGCGCGAAGGTACGGATAATTGGGATAAATTGAGCCATAATGATGGTTTTGCCACCATTTTTATCATAAAAAGCCTGGGCTTTTTGAACGTATTCTTGTTTGAAGACGCGGGCGTCAGGTTTTTTAAAGACTTTTGGTCCTAGTCGACGTCCAAACATATAGCCCGTAGTGTTGCCAAGGACGGCTGCCAAGAAAATAAGCAGTGCAATCAGGTTTATATTTATATTGAGTACACCAGATGCGACAAGGAATCCAGTCGTAAATAGTAAGCTGTCACCCGGTAAGAAAAAGCCTATCATTAGGCCGGTTTCTGCAAAAATAACAAACAGAACACCTATTGTGCCTACGATTTTAATAAACTCAATCAAGTCGATGCCTGGAATCATAACTCACTTTATTTTATCACGGGACGGCAATAATCGTCAGAAACTGCTATAATAGTTGTTAAGTGTCCAAAGTGACCTAAGGAGTTAGAATATGCAGAATATGTCTTTGAAGTTAGACGCACGAACAGTAAGTGGGAAAAAAGTAGTTAAACTACGTAGCCAAGGCCAGGTGCCTAGTGTAGTTTACGGTGGTGACGCCGAACCAATCTCGACGCAATCGTCAATTGTTGAGACTACTAAAATTGCCCGGGCCGCCGGTAAGCACTCGCCAATTGACCTTATGATTGACGGCAAAAAACGCTTGGCCATCATTAAGTCAATCGATATCGATCCAGTCAAACATGTTATCAGACACGTCGCTTTTCATACGATTAAGCAGAACGAAAAGATTGTCACTCAGGTTCCAATTGTTCTGATTGGAATTGGCGAGAGCGTTGCCGAGCGGGCTGGATTGGTTGTCTTGCAGGCAATTGAACAACTAGAAATTCGTGCCTTGCCAGCCAACTTGCCAGAATCAATTGAAATTTCAATCGCCGACCTGGCGACCGACGAAGATAAGCTAACGGTTGGCGACCTACAATTACCTGAAGGCGTTGAATTCGCTGATCACGAACAGGATGTTGACCTAGTTATCGCCAATGTTTACGAGCCAGGTGCTCTGCAGGCAGCTAACGATGCTGCTGGTGGTGATGCCGAGCCAGAAGAGGCTGAAGAGGTTGAAACTGAAAACGGTGAAGCTGCTCCTGGTGAAGAAGAAGCTACCGAAGAAAAGTAAGCTAACAACTTACAGTACAAAAAAAGGTCCATGCAATTTGCGTGGACCTTTTGTTATAAATAAGCTTAAAAAGTAGATGCTGTTGCCAGCAAGGAGTGTTGTTGGTAGGGGAGTCACCGTGATGTGGTTTCTCGTCTACACTTTTAGCAACACTCCTTGCTGGCAACAATCAGGAGGCTCGTCGAGCCAGACGTCCTTCCTCGTGCTTTACCGCTCGGCTTTCAGACCGTCTTGTGCCAATCGCGCCATGGTTTGACCGATCGTCTCGCTTGACTCGGTTGACCTTGCCGCGCCGAGAGTGGCGGTGTTGGTCCATCACGGACACTGGCACGTACCACGTGTTGTTCAAGTACACCAGTTCGTCCTCGGCGTACATCGCCCAGATGGCGTCGTTGATGATATACCACCTCATCAAATCGACGAATGCTCGGATCTCTCTGGGCGATAAAGATCCCGTGAAGTAGCCATCCGGGATGTCTGCTCCACTGAACAGCGCCGAACGTCGGCGCTTGATGTCTTGCGGGGAACGAATTCGGTCTTCGCCTGGGGCAAGACCGAACCGTCGTTCGCGTGACCTCTGTCGGTTGAGGCGGTCGTATCTCCTTCGGTCGTAGTGGTCAATCATGTCCGTCAAGTTTTCGACCCGGCGCTTGTCGCCGACATTCTCCACTTGGTGGTTGGTGCCTGCTCCTGCGAGTGGCCGTTCGGCGAAGCGGATCGCCTCGAGTAGACGTCGGCGAGCCTCGGCGATGCGCTCCCTGTAGGCTGCATCGTCCAAGAAGTTCTCCGGCCTATCTGAGGAATACAACATCCTCAGGGGGGTGTACGAAGCTCTTCCGCTTGAGTCGAAGGTTATTGGCATATGACCCCGTCTTCTGGTTGTTGTTGGTACTTCGCGTAGCTAGTTGTTTGCTAGCTAGAGGGTATCTGACCCTCATGCACTGTGCGATAGTAATATCTAATAACAGTCTTTATATAAAAGCAAACAAATTATCTATTCTTCGATAAATCCGCCGGACTGATGTGTCCATAGCCTGGCGTAGATGCCACCTAATTTAATTAGTTCACTATGCGTGCCTTGCTCGACAATTTTGCCATCATCCAGAACGATAATGCGGTCAAGTTTGGCGATAGTCGACAAACGATGGGCGATAACGATACTAGTGCGGCCTTTCATAAGTTTTGACAGCGCGTCTTGAATTAACTTCTCGCTTTCGCTATCTAACGCCGATGTTGCTTCATCGAGCAGTAGAATAGGGGCATTCATTAAGATAGCACGGGCAATCGCAATACGCTGACGCTGGCCGCCAGATAGTTTCACGCCACGCTCGCCGACAATCGTATCGAAGCCTTGAGGTAGATTTTCTATAAATTGAAGGGCATTGGCTTGTTCAGCGGCATTTCGTATTTCGTTATCAGTTGCGTCAAGTTTGCCGTATTTTATATTTTCGCGCAGGGTACGGTGAAAGAGCATTGGTTCTTGTGGCACGTATGCAATATTATTGCGTAGACTTTCTTGGGTTATACTGCGGACATCGTAGTTATCTATCAAAATTGAGCCAAGAGACACATCCGCAAAGCGTAGTAATAGATGCGTGAGAGTAGTCTTACCGGCACCAGAATGACCTACTAATCCTATTTTTTCGCCAGCTTTAATGGTCAAATTAATTGATTTTAGAACATCGTCGCTACTATCTTTATAGCGGTATGATACGTCTTTCATTTCAATCGTTGGAGTTATGTTGCTAATTGTTGTTGCATCGTCGCTGTCTTTGATAGTTATGTCACTCGTTAATATATCGCTCATTGGCGCTGCTTCAAGCAAAGCCTGATCGTATCCGTTTAGCATATCGCCAAGTGCGAATATTTGTGATGCGATTCTCTGCAAGTAGGTAAGTGCGAAAATTGCGGTCGCGATGTTCATCTGGCCATGGAATACTAGATATGCCGAGATGGCTATTGCAATAATTTGGACGATTGCCATTAATGCTACGCGCGCCGACCCTTCGAAGGCCATGAAGCTAAAGTCTCGAAGATATAAATCTCTGAACCGTTTGTTCATGAGAGCGAGGGCTTTGATTTCAGAGTTTTCGCGCGAGAACGTCTTCACCGTTAGACTATTAGTGACTGCATCTGCAACTCTGCCATGGATTTCACCGGTTAATTTTTTGCGCTCATGTCGCCATGGTGTTCGCTTTTTTATGCTCCATTGCACCTGCAGAATTAATGTTGCTATTAAAGTGATCACAATAACCGCGAGGATCCATGACTGCATAGCAAGAATTGTTAAACCTGTACCAACCGATAAGATAAATCCTAGAGTCCTAATAATTAATAAATCTTGAAGCGTAGTCTGTGCGCGGACAAAATCTATAAAGCGGCTAGTCAGAGCACCAACTTTTTCGTCAACAAAAAATGCCATATCTTTTTTAATAAGACGTGCAAAGGTTGCATCGGTGAGATTTGTCCGTACATTTGTTTCATGTCGGACCATGGCCTGAAAACCAAACATATTCATTAGCGCTCCGCCAACACCAACTATTACTGCAAGAATAAGACTATTTATAATAGTGTTAAGCGAGTTATCGACAAGGCCACCGATTGCTTGGCTAAAAAAGAATGGTAATAGTGTGTCGATAAGTAAGGCCGCGATTGGTATACAAATCAACATCGTAAAGAAGCTTATTTTAAATTTGCTCATTTGCTCCCAGTAAAGATGAAGAGTATTCTTGTTCGTGCTCAAATTAAGACTCCTTTAATTGTCGGTTTTATAGCCAAGTGGAATATGGCTTCGCTATTGGATCGGCACGTCCGATCGTTTGCGAGTAGAGGATCCGCCCGGGATCATAATATTAAAATTATATAGCAAAATTTAAAATGAAGCAAAGAATTCCATGCTTAATTTAGCAATAAAACAACTCTTGTAATACTATAGAAACTGAAATGCTGGATAAAATCTTCCATCGATTGCTTAAGGCACCATACGCGCTTCACGCCCGTGTCATTGAAAGTGATCAAAAGGCGGTCGCGACCGTTCTATTTATTCATGGTATCGGTAACACCGGTGAAGTATGGAACGGTGTGATTACTAAACTACCGAAAGATATCAGAGTTATAACCATAGACTTGCTTGGCTTTGGGCAATCACCACGTCCTGATTGGGCGACATATAACGCCAAAATACAGGCTCGTTCGGTACTGGCGACCATTTTAAAATTACGACTATTCGGTCCAATCATAGTCGTAGGGCACTCATTAGGCGCGCTTGTAGCCGTCGACGTCGCCAAGCGCTATCCATTACTAATAAAATCCTTAATATTATGTAGTCCGCCATTTTATCAATTAAATTATGACGAAAAAAGATTATTACCAAGCAGTGATAAAATTTTGAAAGACATTTTCAAAACCGTCAAAAAACATCCCGAACAATTTCTGCAATTTGCTTCAGTCGCGACGCGCTACAAGTTAATCAACGCCGTATTTAATGTTAGTCCAGACAATATTGGATCATACATGGGCACGCTTGAGGCGGCAATAATCAACCAAACATCGATTGATGATATCAAAAAAATCAAACAACCCATTCTGATAATCCATGGCATACTTGATCCGCTTGTCGTCGATAGAAATATCAAAAAACTTGGCAGAAACCAAGCCAATATAACAGTGAAATCAGTTTTGGCCGGTCATGAAGTAAAAGGACTTATGAGCTCGGCCGTTATCGGCGCTATCCAAAAAGAAATCTAAAAGCAAGTTATAATAGACAGATGAATACGCAACTTGAGGCGAAATTAAAAACTCTGCCACGCTCTTCGGGCGTTTATTTTCATAAGGATAAGACTGGCGAGATTATTTATATTGGCAAGGCGGCGGTTTTAAAAAACCGTGTTCGGCAGTATTTTCAAAGTACGCGCGACATGGATGTTAAAACCCGCGCTTTAGTGGCCGAAATTGAAGATACCGACTGGATTGAAACAGAGAGCGAAATTGACGCTTTGTTTCTAGAAAGCGAAATGGTCAAACGTTATATGCCTAGGTACAATATCTTGCTTCGAGATGATAAGTCGCAAATGTTTGTACGCATTGATATGAATAATAAATGGCCCTACGTTAGTTTTACGCGCAATCCTTCTGATGACGGAGCTGACTATTACGGACCATATTATAATGGCTTCGCGGTTAAAAAAGCTTTGCGTTATCTGCGTAAAATTTTTCCTTATTACACTAAGCCTACGAAACAGAATGAACGGGCTGATTTGGATGTTCATATTGGGCTGAGTCCGCGTCCAAATACATCAAGCGATGAGTACAAAGCGTCGCTTAAAAAGCTAATCCGATATATCGAGGGCGGTCGCAAAACCATAGCCAAGGAAATTGAAAAAGAAATGCACCTGGCCGCCAAGCTTCACGATTTTGAAAGTGCCGCAAGTTTTCGCAACAAATTGAATGACCTGCGTGAACTTCAGCAGAAAATTATGTTTGGCGATAAAGAATTTTTGGATATTAGCAAGGACAAAGCACTTAGTGGACTAGTTGACTTGTTTGGTTTGCCGAAGATTCCTGTTCGAATTGAAGGTTATGACATTTCACATATGAGTGGCACTAATGTTGTTGCTAGTCAGGTTGTTTTTATCAACGGCGTTAGTAGTCGTGCTGATTATCGCAAGTATAAAACAAAAATTGAGCGAAACGACGATTATGCCAATATGCACGAGACATTGTATCGTCGCTTTAGCGAAAAAAATATAAAGGCCTGGGGCATACCACATTTTATTTTGATTGATGGCGGTAAAGGCCAGCTTGACGCTGCCTTACGGGCTATTGAAGAACGTGGAATTGTTGTGCCGGTTGTCAGCGTAGCTAAGCGTGAAGAGGAGATAATCGTTCACTCCACTCGTTCAAATATCAATCCTGCGATGCTGGACGTATATCGCAAGAATCCAGCACCAGGTGTTTTCGTAGAACGTTCTGGCGAATACTACATTGTAAATTTACATGCTGGTCAAGCAAATCTTTCGTCGCACTCAAAGAATTTACGTGGTGGTTCGGGCCAGCAGACCTATTCTGACATAGTCAAATTATTTCAGCGTATTCGCGATGAGTCGCACCGTTTCGCCGTTAGTTACCACACCGTCCTAAAACGTGCCAAACAAACTGCAAGTGTGTTAGAAGAAATCCCGGGCATCGGACCAGCCACGCGTCGTAAGCTGATTCGGAGTTTCGGAAGTTTACGCGCTGTGCAAGTTGCCTCACTGGGGGATATAGAAAAAGCTATCGGCGCATCCAAAGCCGCTTTGATTCAAGCCTATTTGCGGACACCATAACCCTTATGCTATAGTTGCATAAAACGGTATCGAGAGAAAAAGGCATGCTTAATGAATAGGTCTAGAGTTAAGTCAAGGTCCCGCGGTGGCTTTACGATAGTCGAGCTTCTGGTCGTAATTGCGATAATCGGCATCTTGGCTACGATTTCAATCGTAAGCTACGGGGCTTGGCGACGTTCTGTCACCTCGGCTACTCTGAAGAGTGATTTAAACGGTGTTATTTCGGCCATGGATAGTTACAGAACCTTTAATAACGGCTATCCTGGGTCTGTACCGTCGTCATTTAAACCTAGTAATGGTGTATCACTAAGTGGTGGTAGTACCGACACAAAAACGTATTGCGTAGAAGCTACCAGCTCGGACGATGCGTCACTAGTTTTTTATGTGGCATCTGAGGTAAAAGACAAAGGGCCTCAAGCTGGTAACTGTGCCAGTCGACCAACGTTGCCTGCGCCAAGTGTGCCGTCTAATTTGGCGATTACATCTGCGATTGGCACTAACGTTGGTTTGACTTGGTCTGGCGCAGTGGCGGATGTTGCTTCGTACAACGTACAATGTGCCTCAGACGCCGCTTATATCGTAGGGGTTCGGTCGGCTAGCCCAGCCTATACGGAAACGAGTGCTACAATTACTGGCCTATCGCCGAGTAGTACATATTACTGCCACATTAGAGCTGTCAACGCCACTGGCGCTAGCGCTTGGTCGCCATCGGTCACTACTACAACCGCAAATAATTACGGAGCTTTGGCCATCGCTACTTCAATAGATGGCTATTGGACATCTGCACCTCAAGGATTTTTGCTTGAGGACGGTACGGCCGTGTCTCGAACCACGTACGCGGACTTGTTTGCCGTAATCGGCACGACTTATGGCGCCGGTGATGGCTCAACGACATTTAATTTGCCAGATTCTCGGGGAAGAGCGACGGTTAATCGCAACGTTTCGGACACAGAGTTCGATACTATGGGTGAGAAAACAGGTTCAAAAACCGAGGCTCTTTCAATAGCTCAGCTACCATCTCACCAACATACAGGCACAACCGGACCGGGTAATAGTATGAGTTTCAGAATAGTATATGTGGCTGGCGGTAATTTGGCCAGTACTCATGTCACTGGCTATACAAGCGCTACGTCTTACGCAGATTATAATGATACTGGTTACCCCGGGGAGGCTCATACTCACTCATTTACGACAGACGCTACAGGTAGTGGGGCGACTCATAATAATATTCAGCCTTCAATCGTGAAGTTATCGGCGATTAAGTTTGTGCCAGTTGATAAAACAGCGGTTACACAGCCTACTGGCACCTCTATCCAGGGATATTGGACATCGGCACCTTCTGGATATTTGCTGGAGGATGGTTCGGCCATTTCGCGCGCAACTTATTCTGTGCTGTTTGGAATTATCGGCACGACTTACGGCGCTGGTGATGGCTCAACAACATTTAACTTACCAGACTCTAGGGGTCGAGTTGCCGTCAACAAAAGCACCGACACGGAATTCGACACTATGGGTGAAAAAGTTGGTGTAAAATCCTACGCGCTTACGATTGCCGATTTACCAGCTCATACTCATACTGGCACAACGGGCAACGGCAATTCTATGAGCTATAGGCTTGTTTATGGGGCGGGTAGTGGACATGCGAATAACCACTTGACGGGTTGGACCCCTGGTTCATATACGGATGCTGTTAACGCCAACTATCCCGGCGAAAATCATACGCATTCTTTTACTACAGACGCTACAGGTAGTGGTGTGGCTCATAACGAAATTCAACCTTCGATTGTGAAGTTGTCGGCGATTAAATACATTACTACTGCGGGTGTTGGTTCTGATGTTGCCAGCGGCACCTCCCTCCAGGGATATTGGACATCGGCACCTTCTGGATATTTGTTAGAGGATGGTTCGGCCGTTTCGCGCGCAACTTATTCTGTGTTGTTTGGAGTTATCGGCACGACTTACGGTACTGGTGATGGCTCAACAACATTTAACTTACCGGACTCTAGGGGTCGAGTTGCCGTCAACAAAAGCACCGACACGGAATTCGACACTATGGGTGAAAAGCCTGGGTCAAAGACAGAAGCTCTTTCGATAGCTCAAATACCAGCCCACACTCATACCGGTACGACCGGCTCGGGTAACGCTGCTTTTTATCGTGTAGTATCTACTGCTGGGACTACCACTAATCTTAACGCGGTGACTGGCTATGACGGGACGCCTGGTTTTGCGGACTATGTTGACGCCAACTATCCAGGTGCCGCGCATACGCATTCATTTACAACTAATCCTATTGGTGGTGGCGGAGCCCATATTAATATTCAGCCTTCGATTGTAAAATTGTTCGCGATTAAATATTAGCTTCTTGGGTGCTACAATTTAAATAGTGATAAATAAAGATTTTCATGTTAATAATCGGCGTAGATTAGCCGAGTCTATTGGCGGTGGCCTGATTGTGCTTAGCGCTTACGGGCGCATGCAACGTGGCAATGACGCTTCTTTTGGGTTTGAGCAAGAATCTAATTTTTGGTGGCTAACTGGCATAGACGCGCCGGAATGGTGGGTGATTATTGATAGTGGACGTGACAAGAGCTGGCTGGTGTCACCCGATATATCAGATATTCATCAAACTTTTGACGGTAGTCTGTCGGCCGACCAAGCGAGTAAAATTAGTGGCATTGAAAGCGTAATCAGTCGAGATGAGGCTAACAAGTTACTACGTGAACTTGCTCAGAAACACAGTGTTGTCTATAGCCTTGGAGATTCGCCTCATGCTCAGTACTATGATTTTTCCATAAATCCAGCTCCTAAAAAAATGTGGCGGAATCTTGAAACAATCTTTAACGATGTACAGGACTGTCGGTTAGAGATAGCTAAGCTGCGGGCAATCAAACAGCCTGTCGAAATAGCAGCTATAAAAAAAGCCATTCATCTGACAGTTGACGCATTCAAGGACGTTAAGGAAAAACTACCAAATCTAAAATATGAATACGAGGTCGAAGCTGAGTTCACGTACGCGTTTAGAAAAAAGGGGGCGGCTGGTCATGCCTATGATCCAATTGTCGCTAGCGGTCTTAGCGCTTGTACACTGCATTACTGTGAAAATAATAAGAAATTACAAGCAAACAAAATCTTATTGATGGATATAGGTGCTCGGGTTGATGGTTATTCGGCTGATATTTCCCGTTCGTACATCATAGGCCAGGCGTCGATCAGGCAAAGCCAGGTGCATAGCGCGGTCGAGGCAGCTCATCACCAAATTATAAAATTGCTAAAACCTGGGCTAAGTTTTATCGAATATTACGCGGCGGTTGATACTATCATGAAAAGCGCCTTGGTTGAACTTGGTCTTATTAGCTTGGCCGATAACGAAGATAAATATCGTCGTTATTTTCCACATGCTATTGGTCATGGACTTGGGGTTGATGTACACGACAGTCTAGGACAATTTTCGGAATTTATTCCAGGCATGGTCGTGACCGTCGAGCCCGGGATTTATATTCCCGAAGAAGCAATTGGTATCAGGATTGAAGATGATATCCTTATAACTGACAAATCCAATATCAACCTCAGCGCGTCTTTGCCGACGACGCTATGATATAATAATAGGTATTATATGAAGCGACAATTTGTAGTGTTTTTGTTTCGTTGGGTATTGAATTCATTTGGTTTATGGATAGCTGTTCGGCTGTTTGGCAACGATTTTAGCGGCTCGACGGCAAGTGCGACAATGTGGCAATTCTTGATGGCTGGATTAATTTTCTCAATTGTTAACAGCATACTGCGTCCCATAACAGTTATTCTTTCACTGCCAGCCATTTTATTAACGTTGGGACTGTTTATCCTAGTCGTTAACGGCTTGATGGTTTATGTTTCGCTACTGCTGGCCCCCGGTATATCTATGAGCTTCGCAGAGTCGATTCTGGCGGGAATACTCCTTAGTCTGGTAAACTATATAGTAAGTGCATCGTTAGAGCTTAGACAAGCTAAAAGGACCAAAGGTAACGCATAATGAATCTTGACTCTATCCTTCAGATAACTACTGTCGTTTCGTCAATACTGATGATTATTACTATTCTTCTGCAGCAACGCGGCGCGTCGCTCGGGGCTGGTTTTGGTAGCTCTGGCGAGTTATATACAACTCGACGTGGCTTGGATAAAAATTTATTTGAAGTAACGATTGTACTGGCCGTTATCTTTATATTGTCGATTATAGTTGGGCTTTTACTGCCCTCACTTAAGTAGGTATTTCTTAATGGAAGACGAAAACCCCAACTGGTGGCGTCAAGTCCAAAAGACCCATATCAATCGCAAAAACATTAATAAGCGAGTTCGGCGCGCTGAAGATGTAACCGTCCGTCATACTCGCAAGTTTATTTTGAAACGCTGGAATAATGTACGTGAGGTTCGTCGGGCTATATTATTATGGGTAGTTGCTGTCGGCGTTCTTATTGGCGCAACTGGTTTGCAAGTCATGTGGAATCAGCAGGGTTATCGAACATTGTCGGTAGGGCAGGGTGGTACTTATGCCGAGGCCGTTTTGGGGCCTATCAATACACTTAACCCACTATTTGCTGAGTCGCACGCTGAAGAAGCTGCCAGTCGGCTATTATTCTCACGTCTATTTACTTATGATAAATCGGGCCATTTAGCAGGTGATTTAGCGACGCAGATATCAGTTGATAGTACTAACAAAATCTATACTGTTAAGATTCGGCCTGATGTTGTCTGGCACGATGGTTATAAATTAACAGCAAGCGATGTGGTCTTTACGATTAATTTACTAAAAAACCCCGCTGTACGTTCGACTAACCCAGAAGATTGGCGCGGTATAACGGTCAAAGCAGTTGACGACACAACCTTGGTCTTTACTTTGCCAGCTGTTATCGCCGCCTTTCAGTACGCCTTAACCTTTCCGATTGTGCCTGAACATGTTTTGTCAAAGATTGCCCCAAACGCTATCCGCGAAAACACATTCAGTAATTCACCGATTGGTAGTGGTCCCTTTAAATTTCGCTTGTTGCAAGACATCGACGCTCCTAACGGTCTTCGGGTAGTTCACCTGGAGCGAAATGATAATTATTACAGGGGCACAAGTCGACTTGATTTGTTCCAACTACATACTTATAAAACAGAGGAACAAATTGTTCACGCTTTAGACACCGGTGAGGTTAATGCCGCCGCTGACCTATCTTCAACCGATATTCTGCGGATTGACGCAAATCGCTACACGATTAAAACTACGCCGATAAAGAGTGGTGTTTATGCCTTATTTAACACTACAAAAGGCTTATTGCAGGACAAAACTATTAGACGGGCTTTGCAACTTGGGACAGATACCGCGGCAATAAGGCAAGAGCTTCCAGCTGGTACGCCGGCGCTTGAACTGCCATTTACTAACGGGCAATTAACAGGTGACGTGCCGAAAGCGCCAACCGTTGACGTTGCTTCGGCTAATAGAATTCTGGATGATGCTGGTTGGAAGTTAACGGCTGGCGTGCGTGTTAAAGATGGTGTTCCGCTTAAAATCTCGGTTGTAACAACCAAAGACGCAGATTACGAGCGAGCGCTTGAAACCTTGGCTGGTCAGTGGCGAACTTTGGGATTTCAAGTCGATACTTTAGTGATTGATTTAAACCAAACAACCCAGAATACCGCTCAGGATACATTGCAATCACGTAATTACGACGTTTTAATATATCAACTAACAATAGGTGTCGATCCGGATGTTTATGCTTACTGGCACTCATCTCAGGCCAATTCGCTTGGTTTTAATCTTTCAAACTATTCTAATGCTATAGCCGATGATGCTTTATCAAGCGCTCGTTCACGTCTGGAACCAACGCTACGTAATTCAAAATATTTAACATTTTCTCGTCAATGGTTATCAGATGCTCCAGCGATAGGCCTATATCAATCAACCGCACATTATGTTTATAGCAACAAAGACCAATCTTATGCTGATGATAATGTTTTTGTATCGCAATTCGACCGTTACTGGGACGTTTTATACTGGTCGGTCGGCTCTAGCAGGGTCTACACGACACCTTAAATAAGTTTGGTGCGCACGGCGAGACTTGAACTCGCACGCTCTTGCGAGCACCAGCCCCTCAGACTGGCGTGTCTACCGTTCCACCACGCGCGCATTACCTTGAATTATAACATCATCATTCTGTTTAATGAAACCCTCAAGCTTAACTCTTTTTCGTGTTAGAAACAATGACCCCGCATCTTTATACATTGCTAAATAGAGTTTATACGAATCCCTTTTTCCATAGGTCAGAATGTAGGCACGTTTTCCGCTACGAATGGATTTTCCGACCGTTCCAATCAAGCTTGTATTACGGCCTGATAGTATTTCTAAGAATGTCTTACTGGCGCTAGTAATGCCTATGTAGTATAGAAAACTGGTCTTCCAACGAGGGTCAAAGAAGGCATATGTTGTGCCATCGCCGTCAAATAGTCCACGAAGAAAATGCGAATAATAATCGTCAGGTATATTTAGCTGTCCTATAGTTTGACTCTTTCTTGGGGTCAAGCCGATATCTAATAGAAAGTCATAATATGCTACGTCGCTGAATTGTATTCTGTATGCGTCTGTGTTTGATTTATTTTGCTTAGCGCTAATAGGAAGTTTACGTCCAATTGCTCTAGAAAAATTTTGTAATTGCTCAATATCTATTGAAGTAAGGTCCAAATGTCTTCCGTCGGATTGCATGCAACCATCACTTACCATTAAACCAACACTATATGCTATTGCGGGCGACCAGCAGTAGTGTCTTTTAGCAGTATATCTCATAGTACACAGCATACCATTTATATTTGAAAACGAATATGATATAATTAAACTTGTTCATTTTTATGGGCGCTTAGCTCAGTTGGCTAGAGCACCTCGTTTACACCGAGGGGGTCGGGGGTTCGAGCCCCTCAGCGCCCACCAATCAAAATACTGGCTGTCTGTGCCAGTTTTTTGATTGAGGGATTAGTTAGCCAAGCGCCTTATGGTTGAATTATTTAACTTTTCTGCTATAATTACAGATAAGGAAACCCGGACACGGGTATATTTTTATGAAAGACCCAAAATTCATTCGCAACATTGCTATTATTGCGCACGTCGACCATGGTAAGACGACGCTGGTTGATGGGCTTTTGAAACAGAGCAATACTTTTCGTTCTAATCAAGCCGAAATGGGCCAAGATTTGATTATGGATAGCGGTGACCAAGAGCATGAACGTGGGATTACGATTACCGCCAAGCAAACAGCCGTCTATTACAAGGATTATAAAATCAACATTATTGATACCCCTGGACATGCCGACTTTAGTGGCGAAGTTGAACGAACACTTAATATGGCTGACGGTGTTATTCTGGTTGTCGACGCCCAAGAAGGTCCTATGCCACAAACTAAATTCGTGCTTTCAAAAGCACTTGAACTTGGTTTAAAACCAATCGTTTTAATTAACAAAATCGATAAGCCATCGCGTCGAATTCTGGAAGTTGAAGACGAAGTAGCTGACTTATTCTTGGAGCTTGCGGTTGATGACGGACAACTACATTATCCAACCTACTTTGCGATTGGCCGAGAAGGCAAGTCGTGGAAAAACCTTCCCGACGATATGTCCGAGGACGCTGATCTTACCCCAATTTTTGACGCAATTATTAATGAGATTCCAGCGCCTAAAGTTGACGCCACCAAGTCGTTGCAACTATTAGTAACGGCTTTGCAATACGACAGCTTCCTCGGTAAGTACGCAATTGGACGCTTGTCGCGGGGCAGTATAAAAAAAGGCCAGCAAGTCACGCTTATTAAGCGCGATGGATCTCAGCACGCTGGCAAGATTGAAAAAGTTTTTGCTTACCGTGGCTTGAACCGCGAAGAAATTGACGAGGCCGTAGCCGGTGATATCGTCGCTCTTACCGGCATCAACAATGTCCATATTGGTGAAACAATTGCCGACAAAGACCAGCCTGAAGCCCTACCGGTAATTGATATCGAAGCGCCAACTATCAGTATGTACCTGGGTCCAAACACCAGCCCGCTAAAGGGTAAAGAAGGCGAATTCAACACCAGCCGTCAAATCGGCGACCGCCTGCAACGCGAACTGGAAACCAATGTAGCGCTGCGCGTTCACGATGACGGTATTGGCTTTGTCGTATCTGGCCGTGGTGAATTGCACTTATCTGTCCTTATTGAAACTTTGCGCCGCGAGGGTTATGAATTTGAAGTTGGACGACCACAAGTTGTTACTATCCAAAAAGATGGTCAGACTATGGAGCCAATCGAGGAATTATTAGTTGAAGTCAGCCCGGAATTTGTTGGTGCCGTCAGTCAAGAACTTGGAGTTCGCCGCGCGGTTCTATTGAAACAAGAGCAAACCAGTAGTGGCGCCGTGCGCAGTATGTATATTTTGCCAACTCGCGCTTTAATTGGTCTTCGTAATCTTTTACTGACTGCTACTAAAGGCACGATTATTATGCATAGTTTACCTCATGGTTATCAACCACTTGGTCCTAAATTGCAGCAAAATCGTAACGGCGCTTTGATTGCTACAGAGACTGGTTCGACCACAGCTTACGCGCTTGATGCTACGGCGGCTCGCGGTGAATTATTCGTCGGTCCGGGTACGACCGTATACCCAGGTATGATTGTCGGTGTCTATAATCGCCAAGGCGATCTTGATATTAATGTCTGTCGTGGTAAACAACTTACCAATATGCGAACATCATCGAGTGACGGCGCTATTCAACTGACGCCATTCACTAACTTGAGTCTTGAGCAAAGTATCGACTTTATCGAAGACGATGAATTTTTGGAAGTAACGCCAAAAAGTCTACGACTTCGTAAGCGCTATCTTGACCCCAATCAGCGCAAGCGCGCCGCCAAAAAATAACTTAATAGTTTTATTTTTCCCGCCAAAACGGCGGGGTTTTTAGATTGAAACATAAGTTTAAAAGTTTTATAATAAGTATGAGCATGATCAAAGAAATAATAAACAAAGATAAAATAAAAACATCAATGGTGCTAACTGCTGGTCGTTTGATGCGCAGCTCGAAAGTTCCCGACGAGACTTTGGGCGATTTGTTTATAGATGTTCAAAAACAGCATATTTATGATGACGGCAAAACCTTTGTAGATTTGGTACCGACGCATAACAATAAGCAAATGCGGCAAGAATATTTGCTGGCAAAAAATGATCCGCACTTTGATTTGCGCGAGTTTGTTGCGCGTCACTTTTATAAACTTGATACCGACAAGGCCAGTCAGCTTTTTGCGGTTAATCCGGATTTGGGCATAACGGAGCATATTAGCGCCTTATGGAATCATCTAGAAAGACGTAACCGTCGAGACCGCGGTTCGCTAATCGCTTTGCCGTATATGTACGTGGTTCCTGGCGGTCGCTTTAATGAACAGTTCTATTGGGATAGCTATTTTATTATGTTGGGACTAGCCGTTGAAGGTAAATGGGACTTAATCGAGGGAATGATAAAAAACTTCGCCTACATGCTGAATCGTTTTGGGTACATTCCAACGGCGAACCGCACTTATTTTCTCAGTCGTTCTCAGCCGCCATTCTTTTCGCACATGGTTCGTCTACTAGCCGAGCATAAAGGTCGCTCTGTTATGGTTGAATACCTGCCTCAGTTACTGAAAGAATACAATTTTTGGATGAAGGGCAGTAAAAAACTATCCAAGCAAGAACATCGGGCTTATGCGCGCCTTGTCCAAATGGATAATGGGTCACTTATGAATCGCTATTTTGATAACAAAACGACTCCTCGTCCAGAATCTTTAAGTAACGATGCCGACCTGGCTGGTCCGACCGTCGAACACGAGGCGAACCGTTTGTTTTTACACCTACGAGCCGCCGCCGAGTCGGGATGGGATTTTAGTTCGCGCTGGTTCGACGATGCCAAAAACATTCGTACGATTCATACAACTGATATTATTCCTGTCGACTTAAACTCACTGCTGTATCAGTTGGAAACGACTATCGTTGAGGCTTATAGAACAATGAAGCAGCCGTTATTAGTTCGAAAGTTTCAAAAACTGGCCGATAAGCGATTGGCAGCAATTAATAATTACTGCTGGAATGAGAAAACTGGATTTTTCGTAGATTACGATTTTCATAAGGACATTCAAAAGACTGGTCATAGTTTGGCTGGCGTATTTCCATTATTCGCTAATATCGCTACAAAAGAGCAAGCCGCCGCCGTTGCGTCAGTTATAGAAAGAGATTTTCTGCAAAAAGGCGGACTAGTGACGACTTTGACCGACAGCTTGCAACAATGGGATAGTCCAAATGGTTGGGCGCCACTGCATTGGGTAGTTATCAAAGGTCTTGAAAATTATGGATATGACAGTTTGGCGGCCGAAATTAAAAAACGCTGGATCGCCACCAATATGCGCGTTTACGAGTCTCAACATCGGCTTGTTGAGAAATATAATATTTTGCAAAACAATAGCTTGGGGACGGGTGGCGAGTATCCGCTTCAGGACGGATTTGGTTGGACCAATGGCGTTCTTGAAGCGCTATTGGCTGAAGACAAGTTTTAAAATATTTTCTCGTTTTTCAGTTCGTCTGGCAAAAAGCCTTTGCCGTGTTCAAAACCAGCTTCCCATTTGTAATCTTTGCCATATCCAATATCTTTCATCAGTTTAGTTGGCGCGTTGCGCAGGTGCAATGGTACGGGCGCGTCTGGATATTGTTTAGCAAGGTCTTGGGCGCGGTTCATGGCATCGGTCGTTTGTCGTGATTTTTCGGATTTGGCCAGGGCCGAGGCAACGTGGAATAAAATATAGCTGGATTCGGGCATACCGACGCGCTCGACGGCCTGAAAAGCGTTTAATGCTAGTCCTAACGCGCCGTTACCGGCTAGGCCGATGTCTTCGCTGGCAAAAATCACCATCCGCCTGGCGATGAACTTGGGATCTTCGCCAGCATCAATCATCCGCGCTAAATAATAGAGCGTCGCGTCGACGTTACTGCCGCGCATGCTTTTAATAAAAGCACTAATAACGTTATAGTGCATGTCGCCCTTTTTGTCATAGCCTGGAACGCGCTTTTGGGCAGCAACTTTGACAATCTCGGGAGTCACTTTTTCTTTCATACTGAGCGCTAGTTCCAGGTTGCCAAGGGCCACGCGGGCGTCGCCACCGGATAGTTCCGCCAAATAATCCAGCGCGGCTGGCGTAACATTTTTCGTGGCTTTCTCGATTTTAAGAGCGTGCTTTAATATAGTGATTATTTCAGTTTTATCCAGTGGCTCCAGTACTAGTACGCGACTACGTGATAGCAATGGATTGATAATTTCAAAACTAGGATTTTCAGTCGTAGCGCCAATTAGCGTAATTAATCCCGATTCGACGTGCGGTAAAAATGCATCTTGCTGAGCCTTATTAAAGCGGTGAATCTCGTCAACGAACAATATTGTGCGAAGTTGCAAGTTCCAGTTTTGGCGGGCATGCTCGATAATCGTCGTGACGTCTTTTTTGCCACTAGTGACTGCTGAAATCTCAATAAACTCAGCCTTAACCTCGTTGGCAATAATCCGCGCTAGGGTAGTTTTACCACTGCCAGGTGGCCCCCAAAGTATCAAACTGACCGGCTCTTTGTTTTTAACAATTTGACGTAAAATCTCGCCATCACCCAACAAATGGGTTTGACCAATGACCTCGTCGAGTGTAGTTGGGCGCATTCGCTCCGCCAGGGGGATTCGTTGCATAGCTCTATTATAACCTGTATGCTAGACCTATAATATGAATAGAAAAAACATACTGTTAGCCTTCGGTGGTGAATCATCCGAACATGAAGTTTCTATAATGTCGGCGCGTAATGTTTATGCCGCTTTAGACAAAGATAAGTTTGAAGTTATTTTGGCGTATATCGATAAATCTGGCGTCTGGTGGTTAGTTGATGATGTTGTGGACGATATCGTGACCGATACAGCCACGCAACTTGTCCCAGTGCTTGGTTTAGGCAAGTTTATGACAATTCCCGACTACAAATCGATTAAACCGGATGTTATTTTGCCAATCTTACATGGTCGCAATGGCGAAGACGGTAGTGTTCAGGGCTTGGCGCAACTGCTCCACATTCCGACTGTTGGCTGTGACATGACATCCAGTAGTATCTGTATGGATAAGCTCGCGACAAAAGAAATTCTTGAAGCCCAAGGTATTACGATTACGCCATATATCGTACATCGTCAAAACGCATCGATACCTGATTTTCAGACAATAACAGACAGTCTTGGTAGCCCGATTTTTGTTAAGCCAGCGCGAGCTGGAAGTTCTGTAGGTGTCAGTAAGGTCCGTAGCGCCCAGGAATTGGCCGAAGCTTTGACTGAGGCTCATCGTCATGATGAGGTTGTTTTGATCGAAAAGGGAATTGTTGGACGCGAGCTTGAAGTCGCGATGATTGGTAATCCACCCGAACACAAAGCAAGCGCTATTGGTGAAATTATACCCGGTAGTGATTTTTATAGTTATGACGCCAAATATGATAACGATTCTGACTCGCAAATATTGGTACCGGCGCCAATCGATGACGCAACCGCTCTTGTTATTAAAAATACGGCCGCCAATATCTATGAAATATTGGGCTGTAGCGGTCTAGCTCGTGTCGATTTTTTCTTGGCCAAAGACGGCACGCTTTACGCGAATGAGGTCAACACGATACCGGGTTTTACTAATATCAGTATGTATCCAAAGCTATGGCAAGCCAGCGGACTAACTTATAATCAACTGATTGAGCGCTTAATCTCATTAGCCAGATAGTGGTACAATATAATTACAAATAAAGGAGGCGCACTGTGCTGTATTTCGTAATTATCGTAATCATAATTTGTATTTTTAGTGGGTTAAGGATTGTTAATCAGTACGAAAGAGGCGTTGTCCTGACGCTTGGAAAATATAGCGGCATATATCAACCAGGTCTAAGGGTAATTATTCCTATTTTTCAACGTATGATTAGAGTTGATGTTCGTACAAATACGATTGATATTCCAAAACAAGAGGTTATCACAAAAGATAACGTGACTGTTAATGTTGACGCGGTTGTTTATTTCCGCGTGGCCGATTCTGAGAAGGCTATTTTGGAGGTAGCTAATTATATTTATGCCAGTAGCCAGTTTGCCCAGGCGGCCTTACGTGACGTGACGGGTAATGTCGAACTTGATTCGCTGTTAGGTAAACGTGACGAAGTTAGCGCTCAAATCAAAGAAATCGTTGATGCCCAGACGGAAAAATGGGGTATTGATATTGAAAGTGTCAAAATTCAGAATATTGAGTTACCGCAAGATATGAAACGTGCCATGGCTAAACAAGCCGAGGCCGAACGTGAACGACGCGCCGTCATTATTACGGCTGAAGGTGAAAAATCTGCCGCTGTCGCTGTGTCTGAAGCCGCCGCTATTCTTACAAAGACTCCCGGTGGTATCAATATCCGTACGCTTCAAACACTCGAAAAGATTTCAGTCGAGCCCAGCCAAAAGACGCTATTTGTCCTACCGGCTGATTTAATCGAGAATGTCAAATCTGTCCTGGGTGGCCATAAGTAAGTTTATCTTGTTAACCTTGCTTGAAAAGTAACACCGTTTCCCCTACAATAGTCGGAAGCGTGGCCTTTTAGCTTAGAGCAAAGGCTTCGACAGTACCTTCATGTTCAAACCACATAGCATGTAAAAATGCTTCAATGTGGCTCTTTAGCTCAGTTGGTAGAGCAGAGGCTTGAAGAGCCTTGTGTCCCCAGTTCAAGTCTGGGAGGAGCCACCAAATAAATTTGTACGCGGGTGTAGCTCAGTTGTTTAGAGCGCTTCCTTGCCAAGGAAGAGGTCGAGAGTTAGAGTCTCTTCACCCGCACCAAGAAAGAATCCGGTCCTTGTGACCGGCTTTTTTCTTGGTTTGGCTTGAGATTCCAACTCTCGACCTCTTAAAATAAACAATAGTCGAGAGATTGCTCCCAGGTCCTCAGACCCCGGGAGTTCTAGAGTCTCTTCACCCGCACCACGCATAGAACTACGATTGCGCAATCTGATAGATAGTTTTATAATTTACTATTATGTCAACGCCGTCACCTGAACGACCGGGTCTTGAAAATTGGAAGCATATTGCCGAATTGTGCGACGAGCTTATTGATCCTGAAAAGATGGAGCTAAAGCCTGTCTCGCCAGGAGGTGAATGTGAAGAACTGACTCTGTTATGCCCAGCACTTGAACCGTATACCCGAATGTGGAAACCTTCTACTGGCGAAGATGAGGTGCGCGTCTTCAACGATGACGTAAGTCGACTTATCGGTGATTTCGAACTAGAAAGAGACTGGCGAACGCCCGCAGGCAGAGCTGTTACGGCCTTAACAAAGATAACACGTTCCATAAGAGGCTCAGTATCTGCTTCCTATGAACTTTCGAGAGGGCGTGCTTATAGCCGGAGTACTATTCGTAATGGACCGAACGACTGGGGGCAAGACGTTACATTGATGGGCGCTACATACGAAGGTCACATACGAATAGGCGATCAAGAATTTGTTTTTGATAAAAGTGATCCGTTAATTAGGTTGAATATAGCTGCTGCGATTGATTATCACGCTTCACCTTCATATTTTGAGGCTGCTATCCTTCCTGGTCAGCGTAAAATAGTTGTTTTAAGAGAGACCGACAAAGTACTGACTGGGCTGGGGTTTTCCCCTAGGGTAGATCTAGAAGCAAGTATAGAGAACATTCTTACGGCTATATCTGAAGCTCCATCAAAATAAATAATAGTGAGAGCTTACTCCCAGCTCTCCAGACCCCGGGAGTTCTAGGGTCTCTTCACCCGCACTCCTGTCTTGTTTATGCTTGCATGGATGTATCGGTAATTATAGTATGAATTTTATGACAGAGATACCTATGGGTGATGGTTTTGACAAAGAAGTTGAAAAGCTAGCCAAGAAGGAATTGCGTGCTAAAGGTCTAGCTGACATTATATGTCAAACTAGGGTGTTGAAGATGGGCCCAATTGATCCAGACTTAGCACTAGACGGAGCGCGATGGGCAATATTGTGGGGTGAAGATTTTAACAGACTAATGCAGGAGCGACCGCCCGAGAACGACGAAGACGTTATACGCTTAATGCGGGAAGCAAGCTATTCGTCATTATTGCGACATGAGTCAGGATATCGTTACTCATCAGGTTTGCCTATGCTGCAAGTGACAGTGGCTTCATACGACGCCTTCTGTCTTAGTTTCGAAGGAAGAATGCTAGAGGCCAGTCGGTTGCTTGAGTGGAATATGGGACAATATGATGCCAGCGCAGAGTTAGAATGCGGTAAAACTGACGAACTTCAATCGCTAGCAGGAGCAATGTTGGCATAGCGTTTACGTGGATGTAAAGAAGTGTAAAATCCGTATTATTAATCGGTAATTATTCGATGCGGTTCGGGGAGGCCAGAGTCTCTTCACCCGCACCATATGAGAATCATTTATTTTACAGAGGCCGATTGCCGCAAATTGAGCCATTTTTTTGTTAGACCTAAGCGATACTTGAACTCCACCCCCGTCAGTGTCTGGAGGCTGTCGGGTCGTGTAAGCATGAGCAGAACCGGGGTGATAACTCTTTACACATTGGGAAAACGGAGCATAATCAATGGCATGGCCGCATTCACAGAAGTCTATAAACTCAGTCCGTTTGATCAACTCACGCTCTCTCGCGAAGAGGGTCGAATTTACTCGGCGGACTTCGCAACTGGACAAGGCAAGTATATTTCAAAGGTTTTTGCTTCTGATGAAGAGCCTTTCGACATTTCGATCAAGGTGTCTCCGAAGATCGAAGTGAGGCTCACGTATATTTATAATGACAAGGACATCAACGGGATTCGCATAAGCAAAGTTGGAGGACGCAACAAGAGCGAAAGCGTCACCTTGTCGAGCTACGACTCGAAAATGCTAATCGAAACGTTGCAGCTCTTCTCAAGCATTGACCTTGGGGCTGTTGCGCGCGAGAGTGTCTTGCTTGATGCTCAGATCGTCAAAGATCCCGTTGCTCTCGAAAAGTTCTTGCGCACGATTGCTGCAGACTCTAAAGGTAGCGACATCATGACAAAAGTCGCTGAGAATCTTCCTAATCTCACCCCATCGTATATCCAAGAAATGTCACGACGGCGGAAGAATGTCGAGTGTATGCGTAAGATGCTCGAAGATCGGTCGGAATTTGATGCCGTCAAAGCGAAGCTTGCTGTCGGTAAGGACGAAGAAGTTTGGCAGAGGTTCTTCCAGAAGAATGACTGGATCTTGGGGTCTGATGTGATTGAACTGCTTGACGTACGAGCATTGAGCGAGCGCGACATCACCGATTTACCGTTTAAGGGCGTTGATGGATTCTTGGACATCATTGAGCTCAAATTGCCGGATGTAGAGATGTGGACTGAAAAGAATGTTCCAAGGTCTGTGGTTACAGGTGCAATTATGCAGTGTGCACGTTACCTACGTACGACCGAAATTAAGGCGAACGATCATGCAAAGATGAAAGAGCTCGGCGTGGAAATTATCAAACCACGCATTACGCTCATTTGCGGAAGGTCAAACAATTGGTCTGACGAGCAGCGAGAGCAACTTCGGATCTTAAACTCAAGTCTTCACGATATCTCTATATTGACATACGACTACGTCTTGAAGCGTGCAGAAAAGCTAATTGAAGTAGAGGAGGTGTAGTGATGCGATTTGTCGATGTTAATTCTGGCGAAACCGTGTATAGAATTCGTGACAACGGACGCGTAGTTGACGCAAATTCAGGAGAGCTCAAGTACCGCATACGCGATGGTGTTCGTGTTGTAAGCATTAGTTCTGGTGAAACCATCTTCCGAATACGCGATGGTGTTCGAGTCGTCGATGTGAATTCGGGTGAGACTCGGTACAGGATTCGGAATTAGTTAAGTTGTTCGGACAATTCTAATATAGCGTAAAGTATAAACCCAAGCTTCTTGCCAATCTGCGTGCTCGTCACGCCGCTAGCTCACACCTAACGGGCCATTTTCATTTGCGCATCGCTTTGGTGTATCACGAAAGAATCCGGTCACTGGGATTGTCTTCTTCTTGGTTTGTCTTGAGATTCTAACTCTCGACCTCGTCGCTCTATCCGTCTTTTTGTTTCATAACTATTCTGGTGTTAATATAGTGATGTAAGTCACTTAATATAGGGGGGGTTATAGAAATGACTAAATATGTTGATGGTTTTGTGTTAGTAGTGCCTAGGGGTAAGGAAGCAGAATATGAGGAAATGGCAAAAATGGGGCGTGATTCTTGGATGAAACACGGCGCGCTTCAATATTTCGAATGTAGGGGCGACGATTTGAAGCAACAAGAAATGGGCGATGAAAAATCACGTGCTTTTGCGGAGATGGCTGGCGCGGGCGATGATGAAAACGTATGGTTTTCCTACATAGTCTTTACCTCGAAAGAGCATCGAGATGAGGTAAACAAAAAAGTCATGGATGAAATGAGCGAAAGCTTTAAGGATCAGGCTGATTTTGAAATGCCAGCCGACATGAAAAGAATGGCCTATGGCGGGTTTGAGGTAGTTGTTGAAGGATGAAGACTTCAAAATAGTTAATTCACGTACACTTGCGCGCGAGTCGATATTAGCGGTAAAATGATTATGTAAACATGATTGGAGGGAGTTGTCCATGAGTGAACAAGTTAGAGAAAGTCCAGAATTTAAAGCCAGGGATCCGGTTACTATTGTAAAGTTTCCAGACGACCCGCTACGAGTTGCAGCGATAATGTCGAAGCGCGATGAATACCTGGATAGCATCAAAAAATCAGCTGGCGAGTATATGCATCCAGAGGCGGCTGCACTCTTGCAGTTGGAGCAAGGTATAACCTTTTGTTTTGATATGCTAGCTCGAGCCGAGTTCATAGATGCTCTGGCAAAGGCCGGCGAAAATGGTGTTGATGTTTGGTCGTTCGCGGATAGTTTTCTGTCGGAACACCCGTCGTTTGTTCCAGGGCCTGATACTAATTTAGCCGACGGGCTAAAGCTAAGAGTTGTTCTTGACACCTATGTAATCCGTGCCTATTGTGAAGGTGAAGAGAGCGAACTGACAGGTGGTACGGGCCTGAAGCTCGATCAACCCGGCGACAAAGAGGCCTAGGGCTATTTTTGGTAGCCACATTTAAAGATGCTTATATCTCCCTCAAACACTGGTGTATACCAATCAATAAATGAACGCGCTATAATAAAATCATAAAAATAGGAGGTCTATATTATGGCACCAATTAGTCGAAGTAGTCGCAGGGGAGTATTGATGGGGGCGGCCATTGGCTCGTCACGAGCAAATAAGCGAGCAGCCGCACAGGCCCAGACTCCAGCTCAATCCGCTCAGCCGTCTTCCGCGCCATCAACCGATGACGCAATTGCTCAGATTAAAAAACTGGCCGAATTGAGAGACCAAGGTATTCTGACCGATGCTGAATTTGAAACTAAGAAAAAAATATTATTAGGCCTGTAATGTCGGAGCATAACCGTAAAGTCGTACAAACAGGCGTTAGTACCTCTAACGAGTCGCATGCTATTTATGCGGCGTTAATCGGTGGAATTTTAGGGTTTGTAGTTGGCCTAGCAGTCTTCTTTGGTAAAGACGTAACGTTATTTGGAAAAGGATTTTCACTTGGTTTTGTCATCGCGATACTCGGCGGATTACTTTCATTAGTAACTTACGTTATTGTGTCAAAAAAACCGTCTTTGGTTCCAAAATCAGGCTGGCAATCTTTTAGCAACCATATAGACACTTGGGCATTAGCTATAGTACACGGACTGTTGGCATTTTTGGCCTGCGCGGTGTTGTTTTACGTTATTGGACAGTCATTTATTGGCGCCACCCTGGACATGTGGGCGGCTTCGGCCTTAACGGCGTTAATAGCTGGAACGGTTAGTTATATCACTTATTTATCGGCCAAGAATATGAACGCTTTCTTGGTATCGGTGCTTTTGGCCCTTTTTCTACTAAGCGGTACCTTTGTCAGCATGATGACGGCAAGCGATCCAGCTTGGTGGTACTATCACTTTAGTTCGTTGGGTGCACAAGGCGGAGTTTCAAGTTACGCGTTTAACGCTACCTTAATTATTGCTGGTTTGGCTCTTATGGCACTGACCAGGTATATTTCTCATGATTTGGCGTTGCTTGATAATGGCAAGTCACCCAGAAATGACGTTCGACGCAAGACTTTTCAGGTACTGCTAGCTAGTATGGGTTTTGCCCTGGCGTTAGTGGGCGTGTTTGTTTATGACGCGTATCCGTTTATACACAATACCTCGGCTAGTGGCATGGCGGTATTATTCTTGATAATAGTTGTCGCTCTGCCCTGGTTGATGCCACAGTTTCAAAAAGCATATTTTGCTGCCTCGTACATGCTACTGCTGGCCTTACTGGTTAGCGTGTGGTTATTCGAAGTTGTTGGCTATTTCAACCTTACGGTTTTTGAGCTTGTAGCGACCGGTTTGATATTTGTTTGGTTAATAATTTTTGTCCGCAATCTGGCCGCTCTATTAAAAGACGCCAATATAGAAGCCTAATAAATTAGTATCCATTTTTTGATGTCTTGTTTATTTTTTCAGTACTGCTTATGATTAGAGCATGAGTAAAATTACAACAAGTGGACTTCGAAAATTCAACTTAGTAATGGCAGCTTTCCACGCTGCGCAAGGTGTGATTATCCTGCTACTTAGCAGAACATTCAGTATTGCGATAACCGGTAGTTACCTGCGGTTTAATGTTGAAACGAAATCGCTAGAACCGGCCACGGCTTATCTTTTTGACCTGTCGGTGCCTATGTTAATTGCTATATTCTTCTTTTTGTCAGCCGCCGCGCATTTGTTTATCGCTACGGTTTATAACAAAAAGTATAATCGCGACCTTGGACGTGGCATCAATAAGGTTCGTTGGATTGAATACTCCGTTTCGGCCAGCGTCATGATGGTCGCTATCGCCATGTTGGTAGGAGTTTATGACTTTGCTAGCTTGGTAATGATTTTTGTCCTGATTGCGATTATGAACCTGCTGGGTCTAGTCATGGAAATTCACAACCAAACAACCAAAAAAACCAATTGGCTGAGCTATTGGATTGGCTGTCTGGCCGGAATTGTGCCTTGGTTCGTGATTGGCTTTTGTTTTTGGCTGTCAGCTGATAAGGGTAGCGCGCCACCAGCCTTTGTCTATTGGATATTTGTATCAATCTTTATTTTCTTCAGCTGTTTCGCTGTCAATATGGTGCTGCAGTACAAAAAGATTGGTCCTTGGAAAGATTATCTATACGGCGAAAGGGCTTACATAATTCTCAGCTTGGTCGCTAAGACTTTGCTAGCTTGGCAAGTCTTCGCTGGTACATTGCAGCCCTAAATTAAAGATTAACCTGCTATGATTAGCTTATGAATAGTGTGGTTCAAATCAAAAACCTAACAGTCGTACTGGGAAGTGGGTTTGAGGCGCTTACGGATATTAATTTGGAGTTGCCGAAGGGTAAAATCATCGGTTTTATTGGTCCGTCTGGCGCTGGTAAAACGACATTGATGCGTAGTATCGTAGGCAGACAACGTATTGCCAGTGGTAGTATCGAGGTGTTAGGTATGTCAGCGGGCTCGGTCGATTTGCGTGACAAGATGAGTTATATGACGCAAGAATTATCGGTATATTCGGATTTGACGGTCAACGAAAACTTGAAATACTTTGTTACAATGGCGGGGAAATTGCGACGCGACGCTAATTATATTATCAACGATGTGCTGGAATCGGTTGATATGACCGACCGAGCTAATAATTTGGTGCGTAATTTATCAAGTGGTCAAAAACAGCGTGTATCGCTGGCTATTGCCTTAATTGGCGCCCCAAAATTGATAGTCCTAGATGAGCCAACGGTTGGGCTGGACCCAGTTTTACGAGAAAATCTTTGGGATTTATTCGCCAAAATTTCCGCGAGAGGTACAACTCTAATAATTTCTAGCCACTCCATGGACGAAGCAGAGCGGTGTGATTATTTGGTCTTAATTCGTGACGGCAAAGTTATCGCTAATTCAACTCCTAGGGAATTGCTGAAGCTAACAAATACAAAGTCGGTTGAAAAAAGCTTTTTGAAGTTAGTTGGAGACAAGGCATGAGTCTGCGCTTAACGCTTGCCACCGCCAGTCGCGTCCTGCGCCAACTACGACATGACCCACGCACGATTGCACTGGTCTTTTTAGTACCGCCAATTTTGATGGTCATTTTGAAGTATACATTTGAGGGTACGCCAGATATATTTAACCGTCTAGGACCGATGATATTAGGTATATTCCCACTGACTATGATGTTTTTGATTACCTCAATTGTTACACTGCGTGAACGCACCAGCGGAACATTAGATAGGTTGATGACGATGCCGATTTCAAAACTAGATTTTATAATGGGATACGCTATAGCCTTTTCGCTACTGGGACTTGTTTCAGCGTCAATATCAACCTTTGTATTAATAGTATTATTGAACGTTGCTGTAGCTGGTGGGGCACTTGCGACCGTTATTGGCGCTGTTTGTGCTGCCTTTTTAGGTACATCACTGGGGTTATTTACTAGTGCGTTTGCTCGCAGTGAATTTCAGGCAGTCCAATTTTTGCCAGCTTTTATCTTTCCGCAGCTGTTAATCTGCGGTTTATTTATTGCGCGTGATCAAATGGCGCAACCGTTGCAGTGGCTAGCCAACGTCATGCCATTGACTTATAGTGTTGACGCCATGCAACAAATTACGCACCACTCATCTTGGACGAATGATTTAACACATGACCTAATTGTGGTTTTAGCTTTTGGACTGGCTTTCTTAATATTGGGCTCGGTTACCATTCGTCGCCAAGAGTAATTGAATCACTGGGTATATAATGGGAAAGAAGTTAATAAAATAGAAATGGTTTATGGTCGACGATAAACGCACTGTTAATATTCAAGCGGCCCTAGTAGCACTTGTCGGGCTGGGCTTTACGCTCCAGTCAATTATTAGGTTTATTGATCGTCACTTCCATCATGCTCGTATAGCAGAACTAGATATTTTGGGGATTTCACCAGGTCTGGCACTGACGATTATTGGTTTTATATTACTTTATCTGGTACCAAGGCTTCGTAAACGTCGTCGGGTTGCTCTATTTTTGTCGCTTAGTTTATTGGCAGTCGCTTTTGTTTTAATGGTGGCGCAGCGTCATACATCAGTCGTCTCGACACTAATAATTGTTATTACAGGGTTATGGCTGGCAATATCTCACCAACTTTATACAGTACGGAGTGATGCTGTCAGTCTGGCGTCAGGAATCAGGACGGCATTATCGACGGCTTTTTTCGGATATATATATGGAATTCTGGGATATTTACTATTAGCTCAGCAGGGCTTTCATGAGCATCTGACGATAGGTCAAGCGGCTGTTTTGTCGTTTCGAACATTTTTTACTTTTCAGTCAATTAGTACCGTTAGCTATCAAGGTGAGCTTTTTGTTAATTCGCTCGATGCCATTAGTGTCTTGGTTGCTATTCTAGTCATCGTATCTTTATTCAGGCCCGTTCGATTTGTCTTGGGCTCTCAAAATGAAGATAAAAAACAGGCTCAACTGATTTTAGAGAAAACTAGCCGGTCGTCTGAAGACTATTTTAAGTTGTGGCCTGACGATAAGCACTATTATTTTTCAACTAGTCGCCAGTCGTTTCTGGCTTATAAAACGACAGGTCGGTCGGCGATTATTTTGGGCGACCCATCGGGTCAAGTATCAGAATTTGAGCAGCTAATCGTTAGTTTTAATAAGTTCGTAAGTCTGAACGGTTGGAATGTGACAGCGATTGAGGCGACTTCGATTTCGCGGCCAATTTTTGAAAAAATTGGTTTTAATGAGCTATTTATCGGTAACGAAGCAGTCATATCAATTGCTGAATTTATGTCGCAAACCTTAAGGTCAAAGCATTTCAGGTATGTCTACAACAAAGCCAAGAAAGAGAATTTAACAGTCGAGCATTGGCAAACCATTAGCGATAATCAGATGACGGTTTTAAGACATATATCAGACAGCTGGCTATCTCATGGTGGTCGTAAAGAATATACGTTTTTTATGGGCTATTTTTCCCCCAATTATTTGAGAGCTGGTGGTGTTATGGTATTGAAACGGGACGGCGAGGCGGTCGGTTATATGAGTATTTTGCCAACATTTTGCGAAAAAGAGGCTTCTATTGATCATTTACGTTCGGTGCCTGGTGCCTCGTCTGTCGGTATGCACTTCTTACTGGCTGAATTGATTGCGCATCTAAATGCGCTTCAGAAAACCTCACTAAATATTGGTTTTGCGCCGCTTTCGGGTATCGAACTTCAGGCGGACCAACCAATTTTAGAGGGACGATTGCTTAGCTTGGTTAAGAAATTTGGCAATCGTTACTATTCGTTTAAGGGTATTGAGCAATTTAAAGGTAAGTCCGATCCAGTGTGGCATCCTAGGTATTTGTATTACAGTGGCGGGCGAGTGTCGGCCTTGGCTATTGCTGTACGAGACATTGAACGATCTAGTCGTCGTACGACCGATAAATTGCGACGGAGTAAGGTTATCTTTGTGGCCATAATTGTATTAGCAACCCTGGCGTTCATCCAGTTTTTGTAAATTTTCTGATATAATTATCCAAGTTACCAAATGGCGCCTTGGCGGAGCAGTTACGCAGCGGTCTGCAAAACCGCGTAGACGGGTGCAACTCCCGTAGGTGCCTCCATAAACACGCGCGGATGGTGGAATCGGTATACACGAGAGACTTAAAATCTCTTGGCCTTACGGCCTTGCGGGTTCAAGTCCCGCTCTGCGCACCAACTTAAAATAGCTTCCGCCTGGAGGCTATTTTAAGTTGATAGAATTTGGTATGATATAGATACAAACAAGATACTTAAGGGGAGGAATTATGACAGCATTGTGGATTATATTGGCAGTTGTAGTAGTTTTGGCGCTAGTCCTGTGGGCCGTTTATAACTCATTAGTAACTTTGCGGGTTCGTGTTGACGAAGCCTGGAGTGACATCACGGTTCAATTAAAGCGACGTTTGGATTTGATTCCAAACCTTGTCGAAACCGTTAAGGGCTATGCTAGTCACGAAAAAGGTGTATTTCAAGCTGTTACAGAGGCCCGTACTGAGGTTTTATCAGCAAAGGGTGTCAAAGAGACAGCTGCGGCTGAAAATCAGTTTGAGGGCGCTCTAAAAAGCCTATTCGCGGTTGCCGAGGCTTATCCTGACCTAAAGGCCAGCCAAAACTTCGTCGAATTACAGCGCGAACTTGTTGATACTGAAGACAAGATTCAAGCGTCACGTCGTTTCTACAATGGTGGCGTTCGTGACTTAAACACGAAAATCCAAACCTTTCCTAGCAACGTTGTAGCCGGCATGTTCAATTTTGCTAACCGTGACTTCTTTGAATTAGGCGAAGTAGAACAAGCTAAGGCCGAAAAGCCAGTTGACGTAAAATTCTAAAGCATTAGTAGAGGTACTTTAGATGTATAGTGCAATTGCCGCCAACAAACGCAACACCATTTTTATAATGGTTGCTTTCGTGGCCCTTATTAGTGCTATTGGCTGGGCTATTAGCAACATATTTTATGGTAATTCAAACATCGCCCCTTTCGTTATAGTCGGAGCGGCGCTATATGCTGTATTGCAATACTTTATTGCTGGTAAATTAGCGGTCGCAACTACCGGGGCAGTCGAGATTGAAAAGCGCGATAATCCGCGGTTTTATCGAATCGTCGAAAATCTGGCTATAACTACCGGAATCACTACGCCGAAAGTTTATATTATTAATGATCCAGCGCCTAATGCTTTCGCAACTGGTCGTGATCCAAAACACGCCATTGTAGCTGCCACCACTGGACTACTAGATATAATGGACGACGACGAGCTAGAAGGCGTCATGGCGCACGAGCTGGGACACGTTAAAAACTATGACATTCGCGTCAGTATGATTGCTTTTGGCTTAGTCAGCGCGATTGGTTTTTTGTCAGACATTGTTCTGAGAAGTATGTTTTATGGCAATAGTCGCCGCGAAGGTAACAATACTAGCCCGATAATTTTAATCATAGGTTTAGTGGTTGTTATTCTGGCGCCAATCATTGCCGTAATCGTACAAATGGCTATTAGTCGTCAACGCGAGTATTTGGCCGATGCTAGTGGCGTAATGACAACGCGTCATCCCGAAGGTCTGGAAAGTGCCTTAGAAAAACTTGCTAAATACGGCAAGCCAATGAAAAAGCAGAGCACATCAACAGCTCACTTATTTATCTCAAATCCGCTTAAACCAGGTTTCTTTAGTAAGATTTTTAGCACTCATCCGCCACTCGAGGACCGAATCGCGAGACTACGTGATAACGCGGGTAAGTTTTAGGCTATGGTAAAGCAACAACCAGTCAAAGATTCGACGTCAACGCAAAAAGTTGCTGTGTTCATTAAAGATAAATTTTCCAAGATTCGTACTGTTAACAAAAAATATCTTGCCCGTCGTCCGCATCGCAGCTTTCGAAGGACTCGCCGTCGTGATTATGTTCGTTCACTAAAACTTCCTGGTTATTGGTCATTTTCGCACTATGTACTAAAAGTATTATGGCAGCATAAAAAAGTCTTTTTATTGTTGGCGTTATTTTATGCTGTTTTAACTGGAATAATGGTAGGTATTGCTTCGCAGGAAACATACACAACCTTAACTGATACTTTGAAACAAACTAGTGGCGATTTTTTTAAAGGTAATTTTGGTCAAATAGGCGAGTCTGGATTGCTGCTACTGACAATTGCGTCCGGAGGTATTTCTCAGACGACCACTGAAGCTCAGCAGATATACGCCGGCTTAATCGCTCTGATGACTTGGTTGACGTCGGTTTGGTTGTTGCGAAATATCCTAGCAAATAAAAGAGTTAAGCTACGTGATGGTCTGTATAACTCTTCGGCGCCACTTATATCTACGTTTATTGTCGCGCTGGTTTTAATTGTCCAGTTGTTACCTATGGCTATAGCGGTATTGGCTTATTCGGCTGCTTCAGCTACTGGGCTACTTGCTGGCGGAGTGGAGTCGATGCTATTTTGGATTGCGGCGTCTTTACTAACGGTCCTGTCTTTATACTGGATTACCAGCACGGTCATTGCGTTAATAGTCGTAACGCTACCTGGTATGTATCCGTTTAGGGCTATTCAGACAGCCGGTGATTTGGTTGTCGGTCGTCGAGTAAGAATTTTATTGCGTATATTGTGGATAATACTATCAATACTTGTGGCATGGGTGGTTGTGATGATTCCGGTCATTATGATAGAAGCTTGGATAAAAGGTTTGTGGCCCGCTCTGCAAAATGTACCAGTTATTCCAATAATTACTTTGGCTTTAACGTCACTCACAATTGTGTGGGCAGCTGGATATGTCTATTTGTTATATCGAAAGGTTGTAGCCGATGACGTCGATCCAGCCTAGTGTTCGTGCTGCCGAACTACGCGCGCTTATTTCAAACTATAGCTATCAGTATCATGTTCTAGACCAACCAACTGTTTCGGACGCCGTTTATGACAGTTTGTTCGCCGAATTGAAAAAAATAGAAGCAGAGTACCCTAATCTTGTTACGGCCGATAGTCCAACTCAGCGCGTAGGTAGCGAACTGCTGGGTGGTTTTAAAAAGATTACGCATAGTTCGCGGATGCTAAGTTTAAATGACGTCTTTGATAGGGGCGAGGTAGAAGCATGGGTAAAAAGAACCGACAAATTACTGCCCGGCCGAACGCACGAATTTTTTGCTGATATAAAAATGGACGGCTTGGCTTGCGCCCTCGTCTATCAGGACGGGGTTTTAAAGCAGGCAATTACTCGTGGTGATAGTTTTGTGGGCGAAGACGTAACGGCAAACGTGCGGACAATAAAGAATGTGCCGCTGCGGTTGCGTAGTGCTCCAGGATACGAGCTATTTCTAAAGGGTCGCACCGAAATTCGTGGTGAAATTGTTATGTTGAAAAAAGATTTTGATAATCTAAATAAGAAAAGAATCGCTAGTGGCGAGCCCGTCTTTGCTAATCCACGCAACCTAGCCGCTGGCACAATCCGTCAACTTGACCCACGACTTGTTGCCGAGCGCCCGCTATCTTTCAACGCTTATGATGTCCTCAGGGATAATCCCGCGGAGGTCCCAACCAACATGTTTGCATATGAAGCCGCCAGTGCGCTTGGCGTTACGCGTAACAAACAAGCATCTGTATTTACCAAGCTAGAAGACGTTATGCAGTTTGTTGATCATGTTGAAAAAATCCGCGATAGTCTGCCCTTTAATATTGATGGTCTGGTTATAAAAGTTAATAATCGGGCGCAGTTTGCCGAGCTTGGTATTGTTGGCAAGCAACCGCGAGCGGCTGTAGCTTACAAATACGCACCAGAACAGGCGACGACAATTGTTAAAGATATCGTTATTAGCATTGGTCGCACTGGCGCGGCTACGCCTGTCGCTGTTTTTGACCCAGTAGTAGTTGCTGGTACGACCGTGCAGCATGCTAGTCTGCACAACGCTGATGAAATTGCCCGTCTTGACATTCGAATAGGCGATACAGTGATAATTTTTAAAGCTGGCGATATTATTCCTCAGGTTGAAAGTGTCGTTCGTGAGCTTCGTCCTAAAGACGCTAGGCCAGTGAGTTATGAACAATTGTTAGCTGAACAATATCCAGAACTTCAATTTGAACGACAAGGCAGCGACGTTGTTTACCGCGTCAAAGGCGCCGATAGCGACCTAATATTGAAGCGTTCAATTGAATACTATGCATCTAAGGGCGCTTTAGATATCGACACTATGGGCGAGAAAAATGTCGCCGCATTAATAGACGCCAGATTGGTAAAAGACCTAGCTGACATTTATAAGCTAACGGTCAGTGATTTACTAAAACTCGACCGATTCGCTGATATTTCCGCTAACAAATTAATCAGCGCTATAAACGACAAGAAGACCCCGCCACTCGAAAAGTTTATCCTAGGTCTTGGCATTCGTCATGTCGGTACTCAAACTGCCATAGATTTAGCTAATAAATTTGAATCAATCAATAAACTGGCGGATGCGTCCATCGAGCAGTTGCAGGAAGTCGAAGGCGTTGGCAAAGTTGTCGCCGAGTCTATCGTGGCTTGGTTCGCCGATCCGGATAACGAAGCCCTACTGGATAAATTTGAACGCCTATCGGTCAAGCCAGTCTTTAAGAAGAAAACCGGCAAATTGGTTGGTAAAAGCTTCGTTATTACTGGTTCGCTAGAAACCATGTCGCGTGACGAGGCGGCCGACCGTATTAGGGCGCTTGGTGGTACGTTCCAGACAGCCATTGCTCAAGATACTGATTATTTAGTAACGGGCGGAAAAGTCGGTGCCAGCAAGCTGAAGAAGGCCCAAGTGTATAAGACGAAAATTATTAGTGAAGAAGATTTTTTGGGTATTATTAAGTGAAAAGAATATTGCACCATTCCAGAAGGATAGTTATCGGCGTTGTCGGTGGCGCTATTGTGTTGCTGGGGTTGGTCATGGTTCCATATCCTGGACCTGGCTGGTTGACAGTTTTTGCGGGACTAGCCATTTTATCGGTAGAGTTTGAAAAGGCTCAACGCATTTTAGATTACGCAAAACGTAAATATGACCTTTGGCAAGAATGGGTTGCCAGTCAATCATTGTTAATTAAGTTTTTAGTTTGGTCGATGACGGCTATTGTTGTCGTCCTAACTATATGGCTAATAAACGGTTATGGTATGATAAACCACTGGCTGAATCTTGGCCAGGGTTGGCTGGAGTCGCCGATACCGATCTTTAAGTAAAAAAATACCTCGCCCAAAGGGCGAGGTATTTTGTTTAGCAGGTTATTACCAGCTGCGTTGACGGAATGAACCGTTACCGCCACCGTTACCACCGCGGTCACCGCCGCCACCGAAGTCACGCTTTGGGCGATCTTCCTTTGGACGTGCTAGACCGACGCTGATTGCGCGACCATCAAGTTCTTTGCCATCAAGCTGATCAACAGCTTTTTGGTTATCTTCTTCGTTTTTGAATTCAACAAAGCCGAAGCCTTTTGAACGACCGCTGTCGCGATCTGTAATTACTCGTGCGCTCTCAACTTCACCAATTTGCTCAAAAAAAGCTTTTAGTGTGTCATCTGTAGTTGCGTATGCAAGGCTACCGATGAATAAATTTTGCTGTGCCATATGTATGTACTCTTTTCTTCTTAATCTGATTCTAATTATCGTCAGACCGACCGCTCTTTGCGACTAGTGTGCGAAGAAGAGAGTCTACCTTAAGAGGTAAGCGCTCGCCTTTTGCCTTAATACGCGTGTGCTTCTGAACGCTATTATTTAAGCATAGTATTGTAATAAATACTAGCATTAGTGTGATACAAATCTTAAAACGCTTGTGTTATAAGCCAAAATGATTAATAATAATGGTTGAGCTGGTGCGCCAAAGGGGTAACCTTTTGCGCAGGTCAAAACAAACACGACATCAACAAAAAACGTGCCCCGGGTGGGCGCGCAACAGCGAAAAAACTAATACTCGTCTCTTTCTGAAGGGGCGAGTATTTGCTATATTGGTTCCTACGGGGCATTGGCGCAGTTGGCTAGCGCGCTTCCATGGCATGGAAGAGGTCATCGGTTCGAATCCGATATGCTCCACCAGATTTTATCTAGAGCTGGTCTATATAAGCCAGGTCATATATTATGAAGTAAGTTATGTTTAAATTTTATGTCCAAAAAAAGTTAGAAAATTACGTCAAGAAATACCTAAAAGCTCATGGAGAAATTAAGTTAGTTGTTGTAACTGGCAGCGTTGGTAAAACAAGTACTAAATTGGCAATTGCGACGGTTCTGGCTGAGCGTTTTAGAATTAGGGTTCATGAAGGTAATCATAACGCCGAGATTAGCGCGCCTTTAGCGATACTGGGAATTGAATATCCAGATGAGATTAAAAACCCGCTAATATGGCTATCTATTTTTAGGGCCGCGAATCAGCGTGTCAAACAGCCAGCTGACGTTGACGTTATAATTCAAGAAATTGGTAGCGATCGTCCCGGTCAAGTTGCACACGCCGGCTTGTACCTACACCCTGATATCGCTGTTATTACGGCGGTTTCGCCAGAGCACATGGAGTTTTTTGGTGACCTAGACGCGGTTGCAAATGAAGAGCTAGCGGCTGCTAACTATAGCGACAGCGCTATTATCAACCGTGACGATATTCCAGGTCGTTATGCTGAACTTTTGACAAATTCAAGTATTAGCACTTATGGACTAAGCGCCGCGGCTGAATATTCTTTTGTTGAAGACGATTTTACACTTGAAAATGGATACGCTGGAAAATTTGTAGCAAAAGACTGGGATAATCCAGTTGATATCAAGTTAAAGCTTTTGGGTGAGCATAGCATTAGGTCAGTAGTTGCGGCTGGGGCTGTAGCGGTTAAACTAGGTCTAAATTCCAGCGAAGTTGCAAATGGCCTACAGAAGATAAAATCTGTTTCCGGACGCATGAACGTGTTACGTGGAGTTGAGGATACGATTATTATTGATGACACCTATAATTCAAGCCCGTTGGCGGTCACATCGGCTTTAAAAACGCTTTATACACTTTCTGTACCGCAACGTATCGCGGTACTTGGCAGCATGAACGAACTTGGGGCTAGTTCGGCGGCTGAACATCAGGCCGTAGGTCGCCTGTGTGACCCTGATCAGCTAGCTTGGGTAATTACGGTTGGGCAGGAGGCTGAAAAATATCTAGCTCCAGTCGCCAGACAGCAAGGCTGCCAGGTGAAATCATTTAAATCCGCGATTGATGCCGGAGGTTTTGTGCATCAAGTATTAGAACCAGGCGCCGCTATTTTATTTAAGGGTTCGCAGTCAAAAGTCTATTTAGAAGAAGCTGTTAAAGTAGTTCTTCACTCTACTGACGACGAGAAGCGGCTTGTTAGACAATCTTCAGCTTGGCTCAAGACAAAAAGCGACTTTTTCTCAAGCTAACAAAGTCGCCTCTGTAATTAGGTAGCGGTGTTTGCTATACTTGGAAAGTTATGAAGCGTTACAATCCGTCCGAAATTGAACCAAAATGGCAAACGATATGGGAAGACCGTCTCGTTAACAAGGCCTCAATCGATAAAGATAAGCAAAAAGTTTATGTCTCGGGTATGTTTCCTTATCCCAGTGCCGCTGGCATGCACGCTGGCCATGCTTTTAGTTATTCGATAGTTGACGCCATCGCGCGCTTTCAGCGTCAGCACGGCAAGAATGTTCTCAACCCGATGGGCTGGGATACTTTTGGTTTACCCGCCGAGAACTATGCGATTAAAACTGGAACGGCGCCAGCCGTGGCGACCGCTACAAATATCGCCAACTTCAAAAAGCAATTCAAACGCATGGGTGTCAGTATTGACTGGACGAGCGAGATAAATACCAGTGATCCCGAATATTACAGATGGACGCAGTGGATTTTTACCAAGTTTTTTGAGCGCGGTTTGGCTTATCAAAAAGAAAGCCTGCAATGGTGGTGCCCGGTAGATAAAACAGTTCTAGCTAACGAGCAAGTCGAAGGCGGCCATTGTTGGCGCTGTGGCAGTCTGGTTGAAAAGAAATCAATGAAACAGTGGTTTTTCAAGATTACTGATTATGCCGATGCGCTTTTGGATGAGATTCCAGACCTTGATTGGCCTCAAAAAATTAAAACCGCTCAAACTAATTGGATAGGCAAATCACTCGGCGCCGAAGTCGAGTTTAAGATTGAAAATACCGACCAGGTTATTACTGTCTTTACGACCCGACCCGATACGCTTTTTGGCGCAACTTTTCTTGTACTGGCGCCAGAGCACGAACTTGCCCGCGGCCTAGCAACCGACGAATTTAATGATAACGTCGACGAATACATCAAAAAGTCCGTAAAAAAATCCGAAATTGACCGTATGAACGATTCCAAAGAAAAAACCGGTGTCTTTACGGGCAGTTATGCCATTAATCCAGCCAGTGGCGATAAAGTACCTATCTGGGTCGCCGACTATGTACTTAGCGGCTATGGTACTGGCGCGATTATGGCCGTACCCGCTCACGACGAGCGCGACTATGCGTTCGCTGACAAGTTTGATTTGCCAATAATTGAAGTAATCGTGAAGCCAACTGACAACATCGATGAGCAAATCTATCATGGCGAGGGACTTCTGGTTAACTCAGATTCGTTTGACGGTAAAACTACCAGTGAAGCGCGCGAAGAGATTGTAGCTTGGTTGGAACAACAGGGGACTGGACGACATAAGACATCTTATAAAATGCGCGATTGGCTGATTTCACGCCAACGTTATTGGGGCGCGCCAATTCCAATTATTCACTGTCCAGAACATGGGGCTGTCGCTGTTCCGGAATCAGATTTGCCAGTTATCTTGCCCGAAGTCAAAGATTACGCGCCAAAGGGTGATGGGCAATCGGCCTTAGCTACTGTTAAGGATTGGGTTAATACGACCTGTCCGACTTGTGGCGGCCCTGCCCGGCGCGAAACCGACACAATGGACGGCTATGCCTGCAGTAGTTGGTATTTGTTAAGATATGCCGACCCGCGCAACGACAAACAGGCCTGGAACCCCGAAATTATTAACTATTGGTCACCAGTCGATTACTATATTGGCGGCGACCACGCCGTTGCACATCTGTTGTATGTTCGTTTTTGGACACACGTCTTTAACGATATGGGATTAACCAACTTTAAAGAACCAATAAAGAAATTGATTTATCACGGTTTGATTAATGCTGAAGATGGTACCAAGATGAGCAAAAGTAAGGGCAATGTGATTGATCCGCTGGATGTAATTGACCAGGGTTATGGCGCTGACGCACTCAGGACCTACGTGCTATTTATGGGTCCGATAGAACTGGATGCGGCATGGGATTCGCGTAGTATTGCTGGCGTTTACCGCTTTTTGAACCGTGTTTGGGTTTTGACACAAGAATACCTACAGTCCGACAAGTCATTTACGGGTAACGATCTGGCCGTTAGGCGTATTCAGCACAAAACCGCTCGTAAAGTTACTGACGATATTCACCGCATGAGCTTTAATACGGCTATTTCCGCCCTGATGGAATATACAAATGAACTTTATAGACTGAAAATTGACGGTTTTTCAGATGAAGTCTGGGGCGAGGCCCTAAAAGTCATGATCAGGTTGATTTCGCCTTTCGCGCCACATATTGGTGAGGAATTAAACCAGCAACTGGGCGTATCCGAACTAGTTCAAGATATCGGATGGCCCGACTGGGATGAAAGTTTAATCTCTGATGAGACAATGACGGTCATTGTTCAAGTTAACGGCAAGTTGCGCGCCAAATTGCAGGTTAACAAAGAAGCGAGTGAAGACCAGATTAAAGAGCTTGCCTTGGCTGATGAACACGTTGCTAGTTTCGTGGGCGACAAAAAACCGGCCAAGGTTATTTATGTCCCTGGCCGGCTGGTAAATATCGTAGCTAACTAGTAAGTCTCGATACGAGAAGGGTATAAAACTTGAACACCCGTCTTTAGATAACCATTATCATCGATTATGCCCTGGTTATCGGGAATAGATTTTATATAGTCAATTACTGAATTTAAGTCGCTGACTTTATCGCTACCTTCAACCTTATTGGCTATATTCCATAAAGTGTCACCCGGCTGAGTTACAACACTGTCGTTTTGTGCCGAAAAATGCAGGTCATTATCAAATGCCTCGGCTACGGCATGCCCGACGCCTTCAATTGCGTTTGTAACAGACTCTGTGGCCATGCCCGCACCAAATGCGGCACTAAGCGCGACAACAGGTGCTACTGTATGCCTTACAAACTTCTGCTTACGAGTTAATTCTGGTTTTGATGTTCGTGGTTCTTCTTCAATCATACTTCCATCATACCACTAATGGTTACGTTTGTCAACAGTTTTAACATAAGCACTTGAGTCAGATATGGTTATCCGTTATAATGTAGGTAAGTTTTAAACCAATAACCTACAAAGGAGTTCTTTATATGGGACAACCAAAGAAACAAAGTAGCCCGCGCAAAACCGGTCTACGTCGCAGTCACTTACGTCTTGAGCTTGCTCGTCGCGTTAACGCCAAATCACCAGTAAAAGCCCGCACGACTCGCAAAGAGACCGGCAAAGCACTCGCGAAATAGCCGCCAGTCTTACCTTAAAATAATAAATCAAAAGAAAGAACCAAAACGCTATGGCATCTAATCGCCACCTTGGTCGCATAGTCGCATTGCAAACTCTGTACGAATACGAATTTCGCGTAGAGTCAGCCGACGCGTCCGTAGATATCGACGAGATTCTGACTCGTAACCTTGATAGGTACGATACTGCGATTGACGATAAAGCATTCGTGACCGCTTTAATTAAGGGCGTTCTGAAAGTTCAGTCCGATATCGATGATAAGATTCGACCGATTGCTCCTGATTGGCCAATTGAACAAATCGCCAGGGTTGACCGCAACATTCTGCGTATCGGCATTTACGAATTGCTGTATCAGGCCGACACGGTCCCACCTAAGGTTGCTATAAATGAAGCGGTAGAATTAGCTAAAGCGTTCGGTTCGGATAACTCGAGTAAGTTTGTTAATGGCGTACTAGGTACGGCCTATCGAACGCTCGTGGGAGATAAAACCGATGGCAACGCCACAGTTTGATAAATTCAAGAAAATTCTTGGACATAAAAAACATCCGATTCAAGAAATCGTGCGCGAACCTACCGCTGGTGGGGTAGTTTTTCGTAGGGATGAAAATGATGGAATTGAGATTTTACTGATTCAAGACGCCAAAGACCGCTGGACTATTCCAAAGGGTCATATCGAAGAAGGCGAGACAGCTCAACAGACTGCTAAACGCGAGATTAGCGAAGAAACTGGCTTAACAGACGTAGAGGTGCTGGGTTGGTTGGGCAAAATCCATTTTCGCTACCGCCGACTTGATAAGCTGGTCCTAATGACGACACAGATATATTTGATGCGCGCCAAGGGTGATACGGACGCAATTAAAAAAGAAGATTACATGAATGGCATCAAGTGGTTCAAATTTCATGATTCGCTGGAAGCTATGGAATATGAGGATATTAGTAAATTGATGTTACTTGCGATGAAACGAATAAGACAGGAGAATCTATGACCGGAATGCTGATTGCGCCATATCAAGACTTCGCTCGCGAAAGTTTGGGCTTTGAATTTCAAGACATTCAACTGCTAATTACAGCTCTGACGCATCGAAGTTACGTCAACGAGCACCGTAAAAGTGTCAGTGAACACAATGAGCGTTTAGAGTTTTTGGGCGATGCCGTCTTGGAATTGGCCGTTACTGACTTTTTGTTTAATAATTATAACGAGCAAGAGGGAATTTTGACCAGTTGGCGTGCCGCGCTTGTCCGTACCGAAAGTATCGGCGCGGCTGGCGACAAATTGGGTTATGAACCATTGGTCAGAATGAGCCGTGGCGAGAAACAGGGGAGCGACCGAGCAAGGCAACAGATACTAGCGAATGCTTTTGAGGCTGTGATTGGCGCGATTTATTTGGAACGTGGCTACGATGACGCGGCGGCTTTTATTCACAAAAATATCACCAGTAAACTTGAGGATATTTTGACGGCTGGAACTTGGCGTGACGCTAAATCACACCTACAGGAAGTCTCACAGAGAATTGACGGCCAAACACCTCAGTACCGGGTTATTGAAGAGTTGGGCCCTGACCACGACAAGATGTTCACGCTGGGTGTTTATGTCAAAGACAAGCTGCTTGGCCAAGGAAGTGGACCTAGTAAACAAGTTGCCCAACAACAGGCGGCCCAGGCGGCGCTAGATTACTACGATAAGCAGCAGAAAACAGATTGACGAAACCCTCAAAACAGTGTAAACTTGAACAAGTTATAAAAATCGTTTAACAGATAAGTAAAAGGAAATCATATTTTATGCTCGCAATTCGTATGCAGCGCGTTGGTCGTCAGGGTTATGCAACCTACCGTCTAGCCGTTCAAGAAGCTCAGCGCCATCCATCAAGTGGTCGCGTTATTGCCTATATCGGTAGTTACAACCCACACACTAAAGAGTCGATCGTTCAAGTCGAACTGGCTCAAAAATATCTTGAAAATGGCGCTCAGCCAACTCCACGAGTTGTAAAATTGCTTGCAGCCGCTGGCGTTAAGTTGCCAAGCTGGGTTAAAAAGGCTGACCTTAAAACCAAGACTATTCGTCACGGTGATAAACTTCGCAAAAACCAACCAAAAGTTGATGTACCTGAAGTTGAGGAAGAAGTTGTCGAGGAAGCTGACGTTGAAGCGCCAGCTGTCGAAGACACTCCAGCCGAAGAACCTGCAACCGAAGAATAAGCGATTTTTACATATAAATACCCCTCTAAGTGAGGGTATTTTTTGTAACTCTTGTCATAAGCGCAATCATGCTACAATAGAATTACGATAGAGTAAGTAGTGACCGTAGACATGGAGGAAATTATGTCGACAATAGACCAACAGTTTATAGAATATATCGTAAAATCTTTAGTCGGACATCCTGACGATGTCGTCGTCGAAAGAATTATTGACGAAAAAGGCGTACTTTTATCACTAACGGTTAATCCCGAAGACCTTGGCCGAGTTATCGGTAAGCGTGGCGTGACGGCTCAGAGTCTACGCACACTGTTGCGAGCGCTTGGTACCAAAAATGACGCTAGGTACAACCTGAAGATTGTCAACAATGACGACCAGCGTGAAAGTTACACGATTTCGTCTGACGAAAACGGCGGTGAGCCTACTAGAGCCAGCTCGGACGAGCCAGTTGAGGCCACTTCAGAGGCACCTGTGAAAAACTCTACAGATGAGACTGTGGATAACGCTAGTGATTACTCAAAAAAGACTCGAGAAGAGCTTGCGGAATTCGACGACCTCGATATATAATCATAACTAGTTACAAAGCACTTACTTTGAACTGCGAGAACCAGCTCATGCGAGCAACATAATTGTTGAGAGCTTTATGTGAGATAAAAACCGCCTTTTCGGGCGGTTTTTGTTATGTCAAATTATTTTAGGGCATGAAGAGAGCCCGCCGAGGAGGGCTCAAGCGACAGAGGTTGAACTCTGAAGCGGGCTCTCTTCGGGCGGGCTTGTGTCCCTAGGGTCTTTGTCGCGCTTGTGGCGCTAGGCGTTGACCGTCTCGTGGGGGATGGCCTGGTCCGGATGACGGAATTCGCTGTGGCGGTAGCGGTGGCCGGTGAAGCGGTACGTCCGCTGGTTGTCGCTCCAGCGACCGCTGTTGTAGGGCTTGAGGCCCATGTCGGCAGCGAACCGCGTCGCGTCGCCGCAACAGCTCTCGTCGTACATGAGAACCATCGGCTCGTTGTCGTCCGTGGTGACCCTGTCGACGAGGCCGTGGCACACCCTCATGCCGTTCTTGTCGCGCACCTCGATGTGCATCCCGCGCTTGATGTCGCTCAGGTGGAGCGGCTCGGGTGCCTCGGGCGCATCCTGTGAGTTCATACAGACCTCCTGATATAGGACACCGACACGAACGTGTCGGGTGATAGCATATTATAATATATTTACTACAAAGTCAATTAAAATAGGTTGTTGCCCGAGTCGCCCCGAACAACAACCGTTGTTGGGCAACTCGGATTCCGAGATTAATCGCTTGCGCGAGTAGTGGCTCTCGAAAAGCCGGGGCTAGGCAGTGGCGACCAGGAAAGTCTCGGTTTTTGCGCTTCCGGCGCCGATGCGCCAAGACCTCAGTCCCATGCCCCACAGCGTCGTGCGGATGACCCGCCCGGTGCTGACCTCTCGCAGGTCCACCACGCCGTCGTTGGGACGAGTCAGAACCTGCAGCACAGCAGCGGTGGCGAAGCGTGAAGTGGTGATGTACGCGCCACACTTGAGTTCGTCCTCGTGCAGGATTTTGTCCATGCTAGTCTCCCTAGTCCAGGGTCTACCAGAGGTAGTCCATAGATTATTTATACCACCTACATGCGGTCGAGTCAATTATAGTTTAGATAGGAGTGAAATAATAACAAACAAAATCATTCTTGATAGCGTAAACCATACCACGTATAGACAAAAAAGTCAATATGCTCTACACTGTAACGGATGAGAAAAATACAAGTAATTACTTTATTTCCTGAGATGTTCGACGGCGTTTTGAACAGTTCTATGATGTGGAAAGCCCAAGACCAAAAAGCAGTCGAATTTCGGCTGATTAACCTGCGTGATTTTGGATTGGGCCCGCGCAAAACTGTTGACGATACGCCATATGGCGGTGGCGACGGAATGCTACTGATGCCTCAGCCGCTGTTTTCGGCTGTCGAAGACGCCAAGGCTTACGACCCCAAAGCGAAAGTTGTCCTAATGACGCCCCGTGGAGACCGCTGGAAGCAAGCTACGGCCCAGAACTGGGCAGATTCTAAGGATGGCTATATTTTCATTTGTGGCCGCTATGAGGGCTACGACGAGCGCATCTTGAGCCTAGTTGATAAACAGGTAAGCGTAGGTGATTATGTCTTAACTGGCGGTGAATTGCCCGCCATGACGATTATTGATAGTATCGTGCGGTTAATTCCAGGTGTATTGGGTGGCGAGAAGAGTGCCGAAATCGAAAGCTTTAGTGACGGCGAGACTTTAGAATTTCCTCAATATACCCGACCGGAAGATTTTAGGGGTCAAAAAGTCCCCGAAGTATTGCTAAGCGGCAATCACGCCGCGATTGCCAAGTGGCGCGCCGAACATTCTTTGAAGTCAGAATAAGCAAAACGCCCCTGTTTTAGGGGCGCTCACTTGTTGTGGTGGATATCGTAGAGCGATCAGTCACAACATGTTTTTTGGAGTTATGTTTGTTTTTGTAACTTTCGCTTGTTAGTACTGTAACTCTACGGTTATAAAAGCGCAAGCATAATAATAAAAATAACAACATTTGCTAGTCGGCCATGGCGAGTCTATACTTTAAGAATGAGCATATTTGTTAAAACCTCCGTGCCAATCAAACCAATAACAAAATCCGCGCCAGCTGTAGCAATCTTGTACGCGGCAATTATAGTCGTGTTTGTAGTCGCGCAACTGTTTACCTTTGAAAAGTTTATAGTTATTGTTGAAAACTACGCACTACCTGGTGGCGTGGTATTAGCTCATTTTTTGGCCGCATATCTGGTGACAATCGAGGTATTCGCTTTGCCGTTTTTGCTACGGATGCGGGTAAGTACCGCGTTGCGCGTCGTCAGTATGATATGTGGCTGGTTGGTAGCGCTGCTATGGTTGGGAATTAGCATTTGGCTGGTAACTAGCGATAGTTCCGTAGATAACGTGGGCTTTCTTGGCGACGTAGTGTCTCTGGCGCCGGGTTGGTTGTCGGTGTTTATTAGTTTGGTGCTTGTCGGTCTAGGTGGCTGGTCGAGCTGGGGCATGTGGCCTTTTGCTAGAAAAAAATAGTTGTTGCATAACACTTTACAGAGTATGATTAGGCTATAAAATAGGAGTTATATTATGGACAGCGTGAAAAAGCTTGAAATATTAATCCAAGACCGTTTAAAGTCACTACCGCACCTACCGGTTAACGCTCAAAAATGGATAGCTGATAATATTTGGTGGATGGCAATACTGGGTGCCTTTGGGTCGGCGATTGCGACTTTGGCTGTAGTCAACGGCGTATTTGGTTATATGAGTTTTGTTAGTAACGCTTCTAGTTATGCTGGATTTTATGCTGTTTCAAGTTATTTGACAGGTTGGATATGGAATGCCCTGATTGGACTACTATTTTTGGCCGCCTCTACTGTCATTTTGTCCAAAGCTGTCACGCCACTCAAAGAACACCGCCGATTGGGCTGGGATTTGATGTTTATGCTGACCTTACTAGGTGCGGCCCGTGCATTTTTGGATGCAGTCTTTACGTTTAGCTTCTTTGGCTTTTTGTTCGGCGTCCTGTTTGCTGTTTTGGGATTAGCTATCGGCGCCTATTTGTTACTCGAAATCCGTTCTTACTTTGTTAAGTCCAACAAAATAGTACACGCTAAAAAGTAGCGACATTCCATCTTCTGGCTTGAGTCAACACCTCAATTAGTGTACAATTCGTATTGCTATTGCCAGTGGGATGTCGCCAAGTGGTAAGGCATCGGCTTTTGGTGCCGACATTCGGGGGTTCGAATCCCTCCATCCCAGCCAAGAGAGATTTTTTCTAAATCCACCATAATATCATATGGTGGATTTAGCTTTATAACAGGGATAACATTGTCGCCGGCGCGTAGGTTCAACACTAGGTTGTTGTAGAACAAATCCTCTTCCATTAGATCCTGCATTTTCAGGTAGGTTTCAAGATAAGAATCGACAAGTTCAACAAATTCCTCCTTAGTTGGCAATGCCTCGTTAAGTCTTGCCAATTCTGCCTTGATCTCACCCTCGTTCGCTTCGTAGCCGACAATTAGTGATTGATAATGCTCGATACGGCCCTTGTGATATTTGTTGTATTCGTCCAGATGATCGGCGTGCATGTTGATGAACTTGTTGTATTTGGTCTTTGCGTTATTGAGGTCGATCTTTGCTTGTTCTAGCTTGCGACGGGTTATGGCTTTATCGGTCGCGATCTTTTGCTCTAGGCGCTCGACGTACACTTTATGTGCTTTGACAGTATTTTTTGTAAGGTTTCGCAGCACAAGCTCGATTGCTTGTGATATGTATATCAGCCTGATGGCTTTTGGCAACGAGGCCTTGCCGTACTTTGCTAAACATTCATCTTTACTCAAGTAGCGATCGCACTGCTTGTTACGGCAATAGAAGCTGATCATGTACTTGCCGGTATTCTTTCCTTTTTTGATCATCGTGCGTTGGAAAACCATGACACTATCGCAGAAGTCGCAAATCACTTTGCCACGTAAGATTCCGACATCCAATCTTACGGCTGCGTTTGCGTGACCTACGTATTCTTTTGCAAATTGCTCTGCAGTCTTTCTGTTGATCATTATGTATTCGTCGGGCGTCATTAGTGGCATGAAGTTATATTGTTCATTGAGGTTTGCGATTCGAGAGCCATGCTTATAAACACCTGCGTAGAATGGATCCGAGAACATTTTCCCGACAGCTTTATTATCTACCCTTACGATTCTCGGTTTGTCATCGAGGAGTTTTCGTTCGGTGAGGTGTGATTCGTTCAAGAAGTTGGCAACCTCTTGTTCTGTCTTGCGTTGGTATACACGCATCACAACAGCTTGTCGCATGAGATGCCAATTCAAGTGGTCCGGCATAAAGTAATGGGTGTCAGCATCAACGTAATAGCCCCTTTTGATGATGCCCATGTATTTACCTTCTTTAACATTTCCGGTGTTACCGCGCTTAACGTCTACCGACAACTTATCGGAGTACTGCTTTGATGTCGCAAATAAGATGCCGAGCATCATCTTGCCGTTGGGGCTGTTATCAAATTCATATGTACAGAAGAGCAGGTCTTGAATAAATTCTTCATCAACCATTTCGATAACCTCACCGGCTTCTTTCATATTGCGCGAGATACGGTCCGGTGCCCAAGAGATCAGCCCTTGGTATTTACCGGTTTGAAAGTCGCGCAGCATCCTCTCAAACAAAGGCCGGCCACCCGACTTCTTCGCAGATGCGGATTCTTCGATGATGTCCTCGGGCCTTATAGAGATGCCTAGTCTGCGAGCCTTCTCAAGGCATTCCTCGCGCTGATCATCAAGGGAGCGTACTTGTCTGTCTTCCGTGTCTGTAGACTTGCGGCAGTAGATAGCATAACGACGCTTTTCTTTAGGCAGTATGCGGGCACTCGCTTCGGTAGTTCTAGTGAAGTAGTCGGTTAAATCACCGGCGCTGACTTTACTTGCCGGCAAGATAAAGACGTCCGGACTGGCCTTTAAGCCGGACTCTACAACCTGAGCTGTTGTATGCAACTGTGCTTGGCTGACCGGGATGCGCTGCAGTTTGCGCTTGGCTTTTTTGTCACTACTCATGACCTGATTATAACTCCTCGTAACCTATACCAAGAAACTGTTGAACCTTGGTGCATACCTGAAAGTACCCCCCGGGTTAAACAGTTTAGGATATTGGTCAAAGCGGCGACCACACACCTCCCTCAATCTCTCTCTGTTATGTTTTTTGTACGTTTTTTTGGAAAGATAACAGTGGTCATAAAAATAATTAATGACAGAAGAGATCATGGTTTTTTACAAAAGTAAGCGATACGACTGTTTTTTAGCGGCCCTGTTCGTTTCGTATATTGGTATTTGCGAAGCCTCGTTTTGCCATTGCTTCGTCGAATGTTTTGTCCATATACATCAAGTCACCAATCCAACCCATGAACAAGTAGTTGGCACTCACGCTGCGCCAGAACCATCCCTTGGCGTTTCCTAGATACCAGCGATTGATAGGTAGCATAAAGCTACACCAAGATAATATTTTGTATGTCTTACGGTCCTTCATTAGACACTCCTTGATTAGTTTTTGTAACCGTAGAAGTGCCTTAAATAAAAAGGGACACCGCCAACGGTGTCTAAACTATTTTTTCCGCAACAGGCTTTCACCTAATTGTTTCGGGCGATGCCCCTTTTATAAAGGTGAACACCGAATGGATAAAACCGACGGGTTTCCTGTTACGTTTTAAATAGTTTAGACTTCGCTATTATAGCATTTGGTCGGAGATTGTGCGTACTAGAGTTAGCGGTACGCATTTATGCTACTTTTATTGTATAATTATGAGTAATTATGGAGGATGCAAAACTATCAGGTGAGTCATCGGCCGGCAGCGTTGCTACCAGTTTTGATCGTGGCTTGAGTCCTGATCCACAGAGAACACAGAGCTTGATCGACTACCTATCGGCCAAGTCAGAGCGTCTCGGGAATATGCTAAAAGGAGCGTGGGTTTGTCTTGGGCATGAGTCGGAAAATCCTGATGTTCATGCACAGGTCGCCAGCTCTATGTGGGAACTTATGGAAAAGGCACAAAAGGACCTCACTGCGCTGCCGATAAATAGCGGTGAGATAATTGGTCAAGTAAGAACATTGAGTGCTAGTTGGAAGGCGGCGGCCATGCCAGTTGGCGACAGTTCGTGGGATGGATCATGTACCGATGAGCAGAAGGCGGTACTCGTAGAAGTGAACGCTACGCTTGAATACTTTGACACCAATTATCCCTCTAATAACGAGCGTAGAACAGCCATCATACAGGCGTTGAGTGGATCAAGTGGAATTCCGGGAAATATCATGATCGATCGTGACAACGCTTGGAAGCGATTATTTGAGTATTTCGTTGCCATACGGCACCATAACAGAACCACTACGACAGAAGAGCTGATGGCTAATATGGTCGAACTCGAGCAACTACTACTTGATATGCAAGGGGTGGAGATTATACAGGTACTTGATGACCTGGACACGGACATTGAGGAAGTGGAGGCATCATTATGATTGACGAAGATAAACTGAACCGAATAATTGCAAAGATTCAAAGCCCTACTGCGCACAACCATTTTTTTGCAAAAATTAATAATCCTGCATGGGTGAAACCTCTTTACGATAAGGGTTACTTTAGACACCCTGCTGCACCTTTAAGAGAAGATGGCTATGTTAGCTATCCGTTTTGGGCTGAAGGCGAATTCTTAGTCAGGGTTGCAGATAAAGCTCAGGACGAGGTGCTGGAAATTATTAAGGGATTGCCTGCAACCGACAATGAACGCGTTATGACGAATGTCGCAGAGATGCTCTCCAAGATAGACGCGGCCAAGGCAGTTGAAGT
>Ga0302293_10000055_pt1 | contig 66770 bp, 63 predicted proteins | sample III_Fen_N2_2_FD_198758 | JGI IMG/M metagenome (GOLD analysis project Ga0302293, IMG submission 198758) | Peat permafrost microbial communities from Stordalen Mire near Abisko, Sweden - III_Fen_N2_2 | ecosystem: Environmental > Terrestrial > Soil > Wetlands > Permafrost | place: Sweden: Abisko...
ACTTCACGACTGGCTGGATGCTCAACGTTTGCTTGCAATACCAGAGTTCAATGCCTGTGCCAGAATGCTTCGCAGCCATTAAAACGTTGAAACGTGTTGCCTTTGGATTTCGCAATTTTAGCAACTTTCGCGCTCGTATACTGCTCGCGGCTGACCATTACCCCAACATTTGACAAAGAGCCGGAAATTGCGAACTTCATTGTATTCCATCATCACCTCGGATTGTATTAAATAGTATAAGCATTTTCCGCCAGAGCTTTGAACCCCGTCCTTCACGAATTAATGGGCAATTTAGAGAAAGCCTCCATGCTGATGTTAAACTAATCACTACATGCTAAATGATATTCAACGGGGGATGTGTATCGCATCATTCCATTGTAGATTAGCCACGACGTATACCACCTATTGATAAAGAGTACTTTATCGGTAGGTGGTATTTGTTGTATACGGAAAGTGTTGCGTGGTAATGGTTTTTGGCTTTTCACGGCTTTTTAGAAGGAATGAATAAAGAGCAGAAATCAGGCATTTTAGAATCAAAATATTAAGTTGATGGCAAACGCCTCGGAGAATCGTTTGACTTTTGGGTTAGGGTGTGCATTTTGAGAGGGGGGTGTGCATTGGGTTGTCGGATGGACGCTATCCCAGTAAAATCAACGGTTAAAATGTACCCTGTAATCTGGACAGTTAGTTGGTGCAGAAATCCCGTAACATGGACACACATAGGTGCACGGAACCTGTTTCGTGGACAAATGCAGGTGCATGGGTGGATTTCTGACGACCTGACATGTATACTGCTTACAGGAGGACGTTATGGCTAGATTTTATACTGAAGACGAAATCAGACGATTTGAAGCAAATCCTTATGTCATCAATGCTACGGATCGATTTATTAACTTCACAGCCGAATTTAAGCAAATATTCTACAGTCGATACAAGGAAGCCAGAAAACCAAAGCGCATTTTGGAGAGCATGGGCTTCGATATTGAGCTGCTCGGCTATGCCAGAATACACAGCATTACCATGCACGTCGTCAAGGAGTATGAGTCACGAGGCTTTTTTTCAGATTTAAACATGCGCCAAAGCGGAGAAGTATCTCCCGAATCAGCATATGCTTACAAAATACAGTATCTTGAAAAAAGCTCGCCCGGACAAAGCAAGAGAATGAGTATCTAAAAGAAATCTCATTAGCGTCAAAGAAGGAAATGCATCGATGAGTACACCTGAAAGCGTCAAATATCAAATCATCCGTGAAATGACAACACGCGACAACAACCTCATGAATATCAAGTGGCTGTGCGAAGCCGCCGGTGTTTCTCGCTCAGGCTACTACAACTGGCTTGCCATTGCGAACGCTTCCCTCAACGCAATTCAGCGGTATCTCGCCCTCGTTCCACTCCTTCTCTAAGTCAGGAGGTTTTCCGTGTAGTTCTTTTGCATACAGGGCAGCTATACGCGCAAATTCCATTAATATATTGTTGGGCTGATAATCGAGACAATGCAGTTCTGTCCAGAATATTCATAGCATCATATGAGTAAAATGCTCCTTGTGCCCCCACATAGGACGATACTATTTGTGCTAGCTGATTTGCATTCGTTAATGCAGCGACAATTTTCTCCTCAAATAGAACTGCATCTATGTTAAGAGTATCGCTAAATAGATGATTAAGAAACCCTGCGGTAAGCCAATCACCAGCACCTGCAGTATCAATAATTTCCTTGGACACAAATGGCTTTACGCGATGCCATTCAGACATCTTTGCATCTTTTGTCCGATATGTAAATAGCAATCCATTGCAATTTCCTTGATCCGCATTCGGAGAAAGGCCTGCTCATCCTTTTTCGGCTGGCGTCTGTACAGGCTTCGATTCAGCCTCAGAACGCGACAGCAGCGGCGTTCGCTTTCCTCATAGGCCTTCTCCAAGTACGCCACAGCTTCTTTCCGATCAGCAGGCCAACCCATTTTTTGATAGTACGTCCTGCAGCATGATCTTATCAAGGCTCAGGTCTGCCACCAACTTCTTGAGCTTGCTGTTCTCCTCTTCCAGCTGCTTGAGCCGTTTGAGGTCGCTGGGCAACATCCCCGCATACTTGCTGCGCCAGCGGTAGAATGTCTGCTCGGCGATCCCCAGCTTTCGGCATATCTCGGGCTCTGCGGTGCCCACTTCCGCTTGCTTGAGCGCGTAGGCAATCTGTTCTTCTGTTTGCTGGTTCTTCTTCATTTTTCACCCGTCCCTTACTTCTTTTGGTTGTCTATTTCTCTCTTTACTTTTGGACTACCTTTTTCGGGGGCAGGTCAATGTTCGTGTCTTGGAATAACTGTTTATTAATTTATTCGGACGTCTTGACAAATTATATAAGGCAAGTTACCATGTATACTGTTTATTGGCAAAGAAGCCAAACCAGCGTTCGCACGTCTGGTTTGGTTTTTTGTGTTTTATTCGATAGTCAGGGAGTGATACATATGGATCATGGCGATGTTGCATGGATGTTGACATCCTCCGCTCTGGTGTTCATCATGACACCAGGGCTGGCGTTCTTCTATGGAGGACTAGTAAAAAGGAAAAATATCATCAACACTATAATGTCCTCAGCAATTCTGATGGGCATCGCATCCCTGTTATGGGTTCTGGTGGGCTTCTCGCTCTCTTTCAGCGGTGATACAGCGGGTATCATCGGCAACCTCCGGTGGCTGGGAATGAATTTCAACGGATTTTCGGACGCCACGTTGCCGTACCCCAACACGCTCACCTTTGCCATCTTTCAGATGATGTTCGCGATCATCACGCCAGCTCTGCTTACCGGCGCTATCGCCGAGCGGATGAAGTTCTCCTCCCTCGTCATCTTCGTTACCATCTGGTCGCTGATCGTGTATTACCCCATGGCGCATATGGTGTGGGGCAAAGGCTGGCTGTTCCAGATCGGCTCCATCGACTTTGCCGGTGGCAATGTAGTACACGTGAGTTCCGGCATCAGCGCACTGATTCTAACCCTTCTCCTCGGCAAGCGCAAGAACCACGGCAGAGCCACTTATCATCCGCACAATGCTCCCTTCGTATTCCTAGGCGCTGCGCTCCTGTGGTTCGGCTGGTTCGGTTTCAACGGCGGCAGCGCTCTGGCTTCCAACGAACTCGCGGCCCACGCGATATTAACCACCAACACCTCCGCAGCTGCTGCCATGCTCTCCTGGATGTTCATCGAGAAGCTGACTACCGGCAAGCCCACGCTCATCGGCTTATCCACAAGCATGGTCCTCGGCTTGGTGGCAATTACACCCGGCGCCGGCTTTGTCCCCATCTGGGCATCCATCATCATCGGCGCGATGGCGAGCCCGCTGAGCTACTTCTTTATCACCGTGATCAAGAAGAAGTTCAAGTATGACGATGCACTGGACGTGTTCGGATGCCACGGCATCGGTGGTATCTGGGGCGGCATTGCCACAGGCTTGTTCACCCAGACGTCCATCAACGCCGCTGCGCCCGGGAACGGTCTAGTGTTCGGGGAAACCTCGCTCTTCGTAGCCCAGTTGATTGCCATCGGTGTCACGATCGCCGTCGCTATCGTCGGCACGCTGGTCGCAACAAGTATCGCCGCGCTTTTCACTAAGGGTATCAGGGTTTCTGCCAAGTCGGAGGATGTTGGTCTCGATATCTCCGAGCACAGCGAGCACGCCTATCCGGCCTTCAATGGCATGGATTGATTGAGGAGGCAGTACGATGAAAAAGATTGAAGCCTATATCCGGCCGGAAAAGCTGGAGAATATCAAGGAGGTCTTGGACTGCGCCCATCTGAACGGCTTGAGCATCTCGCAGATCATGGGATGCGGCAGCCAAAAGGGATGGCATGAATTCATAAGAGGCTCCGAGGTGGACTACAACTTCCTTCCAAAGATCAAGATTGAAACGGTCGTCCGCGACGATCAGGTGGAAGCGGTGGTGCAAGCCATTATCGAAAAAGCCAAGACCGGCGAGATCGGCGACGGAAAGATCTTCATCTCTGAGGTATCGGACGCTATTCGGGTCCGCACCGGTGAGCGCGGAGAAGATGCCATTACCATGAAGTAAAATCATCGATGTGAAAGCCCCGTGCCTGCTGGCAAGGGGCTTTTTTCAGACGATATGAACTCTCATCATCGTAGCGCGCCTTTGCAGAAGGTGGATTTGTGTGTCCCCCGAAAAGGGTTCAATTTCAATCAGAAAAATCAAAGTCAACAATGCCCACAAGCCGCCTGATTTCGGGCAAATTCGGCTGGGAGGAGGGTTGTTAGTAATGCATGCGGGCAATACTCATTTTAATCATTTTGCCATTTTCCAACTTTTCTTTCGCATCCTCCATGGACATGAACCAGTTTGTGTTCAGGCACTCTTTCCGAAGGCCCCCGCCCACGGATTCGATATGGGCGTTATCATAGCGGCGTGGACAATACCCACTTCAACTACTGGTTCGATCGTTGCAGTGCTCGTTTTTTTCGGCTCCCAACTTGCTTGAAACCTCCGCTTCCATCAATTGAGCGCAGAGCCATTCCAGCATGCTGAGCATCGGATCAGCTTGTCCCATACACCGCAGTAGCAATTCCGTGAGATTTGTGGTATCGTTTTTCTTGGCCATTGGTGTGCTCCTCCTTTGTGAATGCCTGAACATCATTCATTCTAGCGGAGTACCAATGGCTTTGCATTGCTTCATGAAATTGCGAACTTAATTATACTCGACCCAATTTTGTATTCCTGGAAAAATATCCATTACTGTCAGTCGCCCTGATCGAGCAAAAAAACTTGCGGAGGCGACTCCTATGAAATATAAACGCATGGTATCCCTGTTGCTGACGGCAATCCTGCTGATCAACGTCAGCGCGCCTGCGCTTGCGCATGAGGATCATCGCCAACCGGAAACCGAAGGAGTCAGACGCGTGACGGTCACGTTCTCCGCGGATATCATCCCCGGCAAGATCACGCCGGTAAAACGCCGGGATACCCAGATGGTCGACAAACGGTGATACCCTCAAAAACGCACAGGGCATTGTCCAAAACGAAATTCAAAGCGTATATCAGGATGGGCAGGCACTGGCATCCGCGTCGCTTGTGGGCACATGCTTTTCACTTGCTCCCATCATGCTGGATCAATATGACGCGCTGGCGGCGCTGCCCTCGGAAGGCCCGAGTCCCGTGCTCTCGCTTTCGCCGGAGCTCTCCTTTTACTCGGAGGGTTCTCAAACCCCTGCCGCTTCCGAATCTCCGTCGCCATCTCCGACGGCATCCGTATCCCCTGATCCTGCCGCAACGGAGCCTGTGATCCCATCCCAGAAACAGCGACGCTATCGCCTACACCAGTACCAACCGATACGCCGATACCGGTACCCTCTATCCCACCTGCCACAGTAACGCCTGACTCCGTAGCCGTGCTACCCGACGTAGGCCAAGACCATGTGCTTTGACATGAACGAATCCACACAGGAGGTTTTCCGTATCATCCCCGACGACGAAAGTGCCGAGGCGTAAGCCACCGCTATATCAAACAGGCAGCAGGTACATGGTCATCCGCCATGTATCTGTGGCTTGTTTGCCAAAGGAAAGATCATCAATAAAAAAGCACATTCCCGGAATCTTTCTTCCAGGCTTGTGGTTTTCTGCGAGCATACGCCTTTTTTCTTTCCAGCTTTCGGGTTACAAGGTCGACGCACAGCCATGAACTACGTTTGATTTGGTCGATCTCGCGCTTTTTTTCGTAGCATCATTTTATTTAGTGCCTAATCACATAATAGATAACGACATTTCTATATATTGGTGACATTATGCAGTGATGAACTATGCGGATGATCCGTTCTGGCAAGGCTATCACCTCCAGAAATGTTGAAAACGACACGATTGAAGCACAATAGCCTACTTTCGAAAATGAGCTATCAATATCCGCAAATGTTTATAACACAGAAGTGCCATATTTAAAGGGTTTCTGGTCACCAACACTCAGTCTATTTTCAGCCTAATCAGAGCATAAAAGGACGGTCATCTCGATACGAGATTGATGTCCCTCTTCTATGGTTGGAAAGTCTTGATCTGTAAGGGTTTTCGAGATTATTATATGTGGTTCTGACTTTGAGGATATGTTAAGATATTTTGTGCACATTTGAAAACGGGAGCCCAGAGCGTGTAAGCTGTTGTTGAACAGCAACATCACAGCACGGGGAGGGTCCCCATGGGAGATATTATACAGCTCAATCATGCAGAAATAAAGGGACAACTCAAGGATTTAGTGCGTGGGACGGTGGAAGAAACGCTCAACAAACTGCTGGACGAGGAAGTAGACCGGATTACAAACGCCCATCAGTATGAACGAAATGACGAGCATCAAGATACTCGTGCAGGACATTATACCTGAAAGCTACTGACAATGAGCAGGAAAATGAACCTAAAAGTGCAGAAGTTGCGCGTTCTCCCATTTGAAACGGCCATTGTGGAACACTACAAAGCCGCGAAGAATCGGTCGAGGAAGCACTGATTGAGAAATATCTGGTCGTGTATCAGTTCGTCAGGTGGAGGATACGACCAAAGCGCTCTGGGGCGCGAAAGTGTCTACCGCAACAGTAAGCGAGCTGAACAATATGGTCTGCATCCGGATCGAAGCCTGACGCAACCGTGAACTGAATCGAAATACCCTTATGTGTTTCTGGATGGCATCTACCTCAAGAAGAACTGGGGCGGAACAATTGAAAACGTTGCCATAATGCTTTCACTGGGCGTGTATGAGGATGGAAACCGTAAGGTGATTGAAGCCTGTGAAAACGGTCGGGAGGGTACAGAAAGATGGCTCCATTTTCTCAGACATCTAGCAAAACGCGGTCTTTGGGGTGTACGGATGATCACTGGCGACAAATGCAAAGCCTGGTCGCAGCGATTGTCGAAGTCTTTCCACAAGGCCAGTACCAGCTCTGCATGGTGTATTTCATGCGTAACATCCTAAGTCAAGTATCCAGAGTACGCGCCAAGGAAGTCTACGCGATGCTCAAAGCGATCTTTACGCAGAAAAACAGGCCGTCTGTTTGCGTTAAGCGCAGCAAGAAGCAAATCATCCACAATCTGACGTGGATTTTTGAGGTGCCGCAACTCGGCGATCAAGATCGCATTTTCCCTCCCGGTCAAAATCTCATCGACGGCGGCAAACTGGCCGGTCAGACTGATCGACTGCCGCACATTGTCGGGCATTGCCGCAACGTTAAAACCATTGACGGTGGCGGTACCGCTGACCTGTTTGAGCAGTGTGGTGAGGATTCTGACAATTGTTGTCTTGCCCGCTCCGTTGGTGCCGAGCATAGCAAAAATACTGCCTTTCCCCACCTCGAAATCTACGCCCTTCAGTACTCCCGTGGTCTTGAAAGATTTTTTATGTTCTTTTCTTGAATTGCGGTCTCTGTCATTATAAATCCTTCTCCTTTCCGAACTTCTTCGATATGTCGCGATTGAGCGCCTCACGCCAGTTTTCGGTGTATGTGCTGGTGCTGCGCAGAAGCTCGTCGCAGAACGCAGCCACGTCCTTGCCGGTAATCTCCAAAACTTGCCTACCTTCCGCTGCGCCGGACTCAAACAGTTCTATCAGGTCAGAATGGATCTTCATCATGTCATAGCCAGCTCCCGCTGCGAACATCCACATGTGTCCCTGAATTTTCTTAAATACATATTGATAGTCTTCCGGCAAAGCCCTCACTCTTGCCATCTGTTTCTTATACTCGCGCTTGCTCTCAATCACTTTTTTGATATTGAAATAGTTATCAAAGAACTTAGTCATTTGATTGTTCCTCCTTCAATTGATTAATTTTCGACGCAATAAATCCCCACTTTTCCCAAAATCGGCGCTGTTCTTCGTGTCCCGCATCGTTGAGTACGTAAAACTTACGCGGCGGCCCCATATCGGACGGTTTTTTTTCTATATCCACGAGCTTATTCTTCTCAAGTCTCACCAGAATTGTGTAGACCGTTCCTTCCACAACATCTGTGAAGCCCAGAGCATTCAGTCGCCGTGTGATTTCGTAGCCGTACGTTTTTCCGCGACTTATAATCTCAAGGACGCAGCCCTCAAGTATGCCTTTAAGCATTTCCGTCAGGTTTTCCAATATAATCCCCCTTGCTATTCCGCATTACATGTATCAAGTACTACTTACTACCGCTATATAGTAACACGCAGTAGCTGAATTGTCAACAGTTATTCAATAAGGAATTTCAATTACTATGAAAAGTAGGAATTTTAGTATTCAAGCACAGGAACGACCTTAATACAGATGGCCGACCACATGATAGTTTATCCCACATGATTCTCTGTTTCAGATTGCGCCAAACCTAGATTGGATCAACAAGATCAGCCTTCCCCATAAAAGGACGCCCATCTCGATACGAAGTTGGCGTCATTTTATATGAAAGGAAGAGCACCTTGTTAAGCACATAGACTTTGCTTGCTATTGCCGCAGCTTTATAAAGTGGATGATCGAAAATATGATTACCCATGATCGGGATCTTAGCACATTGCGGTATATTCTTGTAATCATTTGTGCAAAAGATAAAATGGCAGGGAGTTGCCACTCCGGCAACCCCCTGCCATTTGCTCAGTGATCTCGCACCTTTATTCCGCGATCAGAGCGGAACGTGGGATAAACACACGGCAAACCTTACTCTTGTATTGTGTCTCAACATAAGCCCAGTCTGTACCCAAGAATGCCAACAATTTTATGCTTGCATCTTTTTTCATGTCAAACAGTTTGGTCTGCCCATAGAGCGGGTCATCTGTTGCTTTGGCATTCTTGGTCAACTTCATATCAATGCTTGTAAAGGCTATCTGCGCAACATTTGCTGCATCCGCGAGCGTCGTATTGGCAATGTACCCCATTCGACCTCTGGAGCCATTGCCGATTTTATAGCTCACCAGTACCCAGTTGCCTGTCACACCAAAGATACTGACCGTTTCATCTGTGGTAACCTGTGCCTTAGCATCGCGGAAGCTCGCCTCATCCGGAGCGCTGTATACTTTAAGCGTCTGGCGCTTTGCGAAGCTTGCGTCGCCAAGCGCCGCTAATGTAGGCGCAGATTGTGAAGCTTGCTCGTACGGGGAAAACGTTGGCGTCGGCACTGGAGTCGGGCTGGGTGTGACAATGGGGGTCGGGGCAGCTGTTGGCGACGGTGTCGGAGTTGGGGTTGGCACTGGTGTGGGAGTGGGGGTCACAAATTCTGTGCCGGATATGGCGGCTGCACTACGGTTGAGTACATAGCCTACCTGTGTGCCATCCGCTTGTGTAATGGTAAAGGCTGTGCCCCCTGTGGTTACTTGGCCGGAAATAGCATCGCTGTTCACGGTTCCGTCCGACACGGTATAAGGCGAAACTTCAATTGTCAGCAATTTGCCGTCCGGCATGAACTGGTAATATACGTTGCCATCCGTACCCAGTTGTTTCCATAACCCTTGCGCCAGAAAAGAAACAACGTCCGCATCCGCTCCAGTCATGGGCATAGGCGTTGAGGTTGCGAGATTTGCCGATGGTGCCGCTGTAGCAGGTTCGGGAGACGGTGTTACCGCCTGTGCCTGTACGATAACCGCTGCATCCTGTTGCGGCTGTTCTTGTGCAGTAACTCCGGCAGTGGTTAGCTCCAGCGTTTCATAATCGCTGGTTTCTGGATCAAACACGAGCGAAAGCCCATTGTCAGATTCGCTGACCGCTGCACCCTGATCTTCACGCTCGGTGGAGCTCAGGTATAGCTTGCCATTTTTGATGGTATAGCTCACAAACAATGGTTCGCCACCCGTGGGGTCGGTGATGCTGCCATCGGGTGCAAAGTGAAGCGTCTGATCGTTCACTATCCAATCGTTGGCGGTCAATCGCGTTGCTATGGCTGCATCATCGGTCAGCGTTTCTCCCTGTCCTGCCATATCCGCTGATTCGTCTTGAACCTTGCCCACGGTAGCACCTGGTTGGGTCAAGGTCAGGGGTTGGTTCTTGATCAATACAGCCGACTGCGTAAGCCCCAGCTTCGCCCAGGGAATATCTACCACCGTGGCTTTATCTGTTACGGTGCCAGCAGCAAACAGGCATCGGAAAGCTTTTGCCGAAAGGTAATAGGAATTGGGCGCCGGCACCTGTGAGGCATCTGTAACCACGGTGAGGTTTAATGCATCCTTCTGTGCAAATACTGCGTTGCGGATAGCCGTATCCACCGCTTCGCGCGGTTCCGTAAATAGATCATAGATCGTTAGTTCAGTGCGCTTGTTCAAATCTATAATGCGATAGAAGAACAAAGTTTCGTTCACAGATTTATCTACCGCACGGTTACCCACGGACGCTTCCAGCGACAGGATGCCGGGAAAGTCCATTGAAACAGCAAAACTCATGCGAATGTAATCCTTTGCATTGGCTGAGTAAGCCGTTGTGTCTGCGATGATTGGACTTTCTCTTTTCAGATTCTTCAGTGGGTCGCTGACGGTTTTTGTCAGGTAATCCACCAGCGTGGCGTCTGCGTATTCAAACGAGGGATAATCCACCTTATACTTCATGGTGTCGGTTTCGCCACTGGTTTTGGTACGGAGTATTGTCAAGCCATCCTTCTCGAGGTCTACTGTCTGCGTACCGCTGGTATCCTCAGCAAAAGCGGTGGAACCCACCAGCAGACAAAGCGCTATCAACAGAGCCAGAGCGCGTTTCATGAGCGTATCCTCCTCGTTCACGTCTTGAAGTCATATTGAAATATCCCTTAGGCAATGCATGCGCGACGATGAATGGATAAGGTACGTGAATGATTGGAGCCAACCATGCATGCTGTAATCGTCCTTTACGGCTTGATTCCGGCATCCAGCACCAACGGATACACAGAAGCGGTCGATAGTGCGACCATCTCCTGCGCATCGCCCTTTTTCAGTGAGAAATAATGCGAAAGCGGCAATGGGTAGGAAATACCTGTGACAGTAAACTGTTTATACAGACCATTTGCGGTTTCTTTCCATTGGATATCCGATGGCACCGGCGCGATGCTATCATATGTAAAATCGTAATGTTGTTCTCCATTGACGAATAACCCGTATTTGCCTGTCTTGGGATCGCGTACCACAACAGCCCCACAGTCAACATACACCGAGATATCATCGGACGTATACAGTACCGTTTGCTTGCCATCCAGCAGGATCATCTCACCGGTAGTCAGGCAGGCAATCCCACAGGCGCATCCGAGTACCTGATCCATGTTGGCGGTATGCTTCCACAAGGTCATGTCACCCGTATGGCTGATTTCGTAAAGCGTATACCGTTCCTCAGGGTCGGTCACATTACCGGTATCCACATAGGCGATCGTTGCATTCCCTGTGAACGGGTATGCCTTGGTAAACCAAAGGGTGCTTAAAAATTTTCCATCAGCGTTAATATAGTTATACGAAGTGCCTTTCGCGTTAGAAATGATCGACCAGCCGTTGATCATAGGGCCGAGTACCGCGTCCGCGCCGGCGCTTTGCTGGTAACGGGAGGCATCAATGAGCGGTAGCCCCTGCGAATCAATCAGGTAAGGAGATTCGTCGATGTAATACACATCGTTGGGGCAAACGATAAATCCATCTTCGCCCAGTCCCTCGTAGTAGCCCAGAAGTTGACCGTCTTTGGCGGCGAACAGGTAATAATCATACTTGCCATCCGCTGTGGATACACGAGAAACCACATTGCTGCTGGTTACAGCGTACGTTTCCAACCCGATACCCCCGGCTACGGCGTTCATGCCCTTTCCAGCCTGCTCACCAATCTTCAAAACAGGTGCGGGATCATAGCCAACCGATTGGATCTGCGCACCGTTCACTGCCTGATTGACGGCCTGATTGACAGATTCGACTGTCTTTTCCCCCAACAACGGTTTTAACTGTTCCAAAATCCAACCGCGGTTGAAATAGCTGACCGCACCGATCATCACGATCGCTATAATTGCTATCAGGAGACGTCTCAGTGCTTTCGACTTGCGCTTGCTACGCCTTGGGCCGCCTTCTTCCTCCACACGGTACGCATCACGCAACGTGGGATCAAACCCCGCATTGGTTTCTGTGCGAATGGCAGGTTTACGCGTCTGGTATACGTTAGGTTCCGCCTTCTCATAAGGGTATGTTGGTTCCAGCGTGTCCACAAGGTTTTTTCTAGTCAGTTCAAACTTGAGCGGCGGTGCAAACCGAGCGCTCAGGTCAGATACACCGTCAGACGAGTCTGTTACCGGACGCGCATAGCGATTCATGGTGGCAGGGTCAAACGCTGCCTGATGTTCCACCGGAGAGGCTTCCTGTGCATCGTTTTCACGTACATCGTCATAGATATCCGAAGATGCATCCATGTAATCTTGCCCGACATCAGAGGTTATCCGAGTCGCCGATACGTCCGGTACATATTCTGTTTCATCCCACGTTGCTCTGGAATAGGGGTTTTCCATACGCGAAGCACGGCGTGGTGTGCCGCCTGCAAGCTGTGAATATTCTGTTTTCTGAATCCGACCGGCAGGGATGCCACTCGCCTCATTGGGGACATAATCTTCTTCATCCCATGTACGTTGGGTATATGCGCGCTCCGGTTTCATAGGCGTCTCCATGGCATCGCCCGGCCATCGGGGCGCAGCAATACCCGACTCTGCGTCCGTTGGGTTTGTCCGTATTAGCGGCTTAGCCGGAGTAAGCGGCTTTTTGACATAGCTACCGCCACCCTCTGTAACCGGCTCATTTGGTTCGTATCCATCGTACGGTCTGCGTTCGCTCATTACAGTACCTCATGCTCATGGAGGATTGATTGATAGTTCAATTTATCATGCTTCGGTGTTTTCGTCAAGCGGCGAAAGGGTTTGCCTACATTTCGTTTACAGTGACCGCAAGGTAACGAGCCGTTCTGATATGGTACGGTTTTGGATTCAGATTCATCTGTAAAATTTCCATAGTCAGCCTTCCCAATCAGGATCACGAATCTGTAAGGTGTATCTTTGACGCAGGTAAAATACCTCCACAGAGTTTACGGAACCGGCCCCTCATAGCTTTGTACAGGTGGGTTTCCTGCACTGCCATTCAACTGCTCGTGCAATCACGGCCGCAAGCCGCAGGATTCATTTCAACCAGGTTAAAGAATAATGAAATGAATACGGTTACACGGGAATGCTTTCCTTGACGCCCTGATGTTTTTAATTCGTTTCCCTTGCAGTTGAACGGAATGGCACACCAAATGCTGCTTCATCCATTTCTTTCCGCCAACATAGTATATCACAAATGGATCGTCTCTCGACGATCCATTACGTTTTTTCAGTTTGTTCATAAACACTGGCGTTCAACCGTTACGATGGGCTGTTCTTTCGTTTAGCGGAATAAAAGCATACTGCCAAACACCACAAGCGCCACCTGCACCAACATGAGAAGCGGAAAAACAATCTGGAAAGCGATATGCCTGGTCTTATGTCGGAAAATCCCCATTGCGAGCACCCCACCCAATCCGCCAAAGCACGCAGCCGAAAGGAACAACTTCCGCTCCGGTATGCGACGCATACCTTTCTGTGCTCGACGCTTGTCACTGCACATCAGCAAAAAGGCTGTCAGATTGGTGAATGTCAACGCCAGCAACCCTATCAGCACAATCATAAACCGGCTCAACCTCACACCTCCCTTACCTCAGTCCGTCTCCATTGGCATTAAGCCGTTTCAATGTTAGCGGCAGATTGGAGGTTAAGTTTCTCCACACTTGTTTCGCGCAGTTTATACTTTTGGATTTTTCCACTGGCCGTCATCGGGAATTCGCTCAGTTGGATGATGTAGCGGGGAGATTTGTATCGGCTGAGTCCGGCGCGCACAAACTCAATCAGTTCCTCGTCGCTGGCAGAACAGCCATCTTTGAAGATTACACAGGCACAGACCTCTTCCCCGTATTTTTCGTCCGGCACTCCTACCACCTGCACATCGCGGATGGAGGGGTGTGTGTACATAAATTCTTCAATCTCCCGCGGGTAGATATTCTCACCACCGCGTATGATCATGTCTTTCAGACGACCTGTAATGCGGAAGTTGCCATCCTCATCCATCGTGCCGATATCGCCGGTATGCAGCCATCCATTTTCATCGATGGCCGTATGCGTAGCCTCAGGCATCTTATAATACCCCTTCATCACATGGTAGCCACGGGTTACGATTTCACCGGGTATACCACGCGGCAGTTCTTCGCCCGTTTCAGGGTTGATGATCTTGCCTTCGGTGTGAGGCAATACCTTGCCCACCGTGCTTACACGAAGCTCCAGCGGGTCGTCGGTACGGCTCATGGTCATGCCTGGGGAACATTCGGTTTGACCGTAGGTGATGGTGAGTTCCTTCAGATGCATTTTTCCGGTCACATCTCGCATGGTTTTGATTGGGCACGGGCTGCCCGCCATAATACCGGTACGCAGATGTGAAAAATCGAACTGGTTAAAATCAGGATGCTCCAGCATGCCAATAAACATCGTTGGCACACCATGCACAGCCGTACAGCGTTCTTGCACCAGAAACTCCATCTCCTGATGCGGATTGTAGCGGGTCATGAGCACCATGGTCGAGCAGTGGGTGAGGCAGCTCATCACGCCCAGCACACAGCCAAAGCAGTGAAACAGAGGCACTACGATCATCAGACGGTCATCGCCTGTGAACTTCATACAATCCCCCATGAACTGGCCGTTATTGGTGATGTTGAAGTGTGTCAGCATCACCCCTTTAGGGAAACCTGTGGTGCCGCTGGTATACTGCATGTTGATGACTTCATGCGTTTTAAGCCCCGCGATGGATTCTTCAATCAGGCTGTCGGGAACGGTTTCCGCAAGTGAATACAGCTCGTCAAAGCCATACATTCCTTTGGGCCTTTTGACGCTCTCCCCAATCAGCACCACACGTTTTAAAAAGGGCAGCCTTCTTTCTTCGATGCGATCCGGCTCTTCGGTGAGCAGGCTGGGCATCAGGCCGGTAATGTGGTCAATGTAATCATTCCCTTTCACTTCGGGAATCATTACCAGCATTTTCGCATCGCTCTGGGTCAGCAGATAGTTAAGTTCAAACTGCTTGTAATTTGTGTTTACGGTAACCAGAATCGCCCCCAGCTTCGCGGAAGCGAACATAATCAGCATCCATTCGGGCACATTCGTCGCCCAGATGGCCACATGATCGCCTTTGCGAATCCCCATCGCATAGAGGCCGCGTGCGATTATGTTCGTCCGGCGATCAAATTCCTTCCAGCTCCAGCGAATATCAAACTCAGGGGCAACGACACAGTCGTTGTCCGGCAGTCGCTCCGCATTCCTTCTCAGCAACCCGGGAATGGTATTGTCGTGAAGCTCCAGTGTCGGTACAAAAACCATGTCGCATCCTCCTTCTTAAATGGCGAAAAAACGCCTCCGTCTTCGAAAATCGAAGACGGAGGCTGTTGCTTCCGCGGTACCACTTCGCTTGGAGCCTGCGCTCCCGCTCAAGAAGGCTGTATCGGGCCTTACCGTCCGATGGTACTGCCATTCCCATCAGCCGCTCACGGGGGAGTGGGTTTGCGCTGCCTTTACGTCTCGCACCAACCGACGTTTCTCTGAAAGGCTCACACGCTCGCCGCGCCCGTTCATCACGTTTGAAATTGGGTAGATTATAGCGAAGGCTACTGCGTTTGTCAAGCCCTGTTTCAAATGCTTTACAGGCTTGGTTCACTCACGTCGCATTGGTCGCGGATAAGCGCGAATGCATAATCTGTGCCATGAAAATCCGCTCGTTCAAATATCTCAAAGCCAAACTGGCGGTAAAACGTATGGTCGTTTTTAGATACGATGCTTTCCACATACAGCGGGTATCCTGTAAAATATGGGATACAGCCTCGCACCAACGCGGCTCCCGCACCTTTTTCTGCCGAGGCGAGGAATTCCAGCGTGTTACATGCGAACTCCGGCGCGTAAATCTCAAGAAACCGGAACAATTCTGCAATCCTTGCCATCGCAGCGGGGCTATGCAGTGCAATGGACAGCATTTTGGGTAACATTCCGGTTGTAAAATATGTCTTCAATCCTAATTCCGGAGAATCCGGCAAGCTCCACAGAGAGCAGGCGACGATGCCCTTTCCCCCATCGGTTGCTACAAAGATACGTCCGGTTTTCTGTGTATAAATAACCAACGCTTCGATGAACGTTCGCGAAAGCGCCACACGCCCGCGAAATAAAAAATCGTGAAACAGCGGCGTACTCCAGAAGGAATCACTCAGGATATCCGTCACCTTTGCCAGTTCCGCCGGGGAAGGGTGCGTAAGCTCTTTCACATCCATCCTAAAATCCCTCCAAATCGCGCGAGTATATCCGCTTACAATTACGTCTATTTTACCACAAACCGACATTTGCGGCAATCATCCATCCTGCGGAAGTGACTTTGCTTTACCCGCTTGTCAACCTATGCTATAATACTGGCGGTTTCATATCAGGTAATGCGTGCGATTCCGACACTTACAGGAAAATATCCATAGATGATCCCTTTTGATAAAGGAGGAACGCTTTTGTATCGATATTCGAATCAAACGCGGTTTAACTCAGTGATGCGCTCCAACCGCTATCGCCCCATTCTGGTTATTCTTGTGATTATCGTAGCCGCCTTTTTGCTTTTAAAGCTCGTAGGTGTGGGTGGCCTGAACGAAGCAAATTTTGAAAGCCAGCGCAACGCAAAACTTCGTGCGGAAATCCAGCATGCTGTAAGCCAAACCAACACGCTTTCCCGCCTGGGAGCGACCACTACCAGCAACGTTCTGGGTAAAATACGTCAATATGTGCATGGCATAGAAATCATTAATGATCTTAATGTTGGTATGTTTGGGGAAGTAGGGCGGCTATACCAGCAATCGATATTTGATAACATATATACCATCATTGACGCCTATGATGCCAAGCTTTCCAGCGGCCAGAAAGTGAATGACTCTCTCTCCACCCTCACAACTTCCATTGATGAATTAAACGCACTTACCACCACACTGATTGGGGCAAGCGCATCTTAAGCTTATCAACACAACAAACAATGGATTTAAAAAACCATCAGTCAGCGGGTTGCTCAACGCAATCCCCATTAGGGATGATCGGCTTCTATCCGCCAAAACAATCGACGTACCCGTGAAAGGTACGTCATTTTTTCTGCGACAACCAAACAACCTTATCTCTGCGAAACGAATCGTTCCGTTTGATACTGCCGCCTTGCCAAAGAGCAATTGGAAAGGTATAATCAAACTACCATATCGGAGGTGGTCGGTGGTGGACTCTCGTCCAATCGGGGTGTTCGATAGCGGCTTTGGTGGTGTAAATGTATTGGCTGCCGCAGTGCAAAAATTACCGGAAGAGGATTTCATATTTCTGGGTGATAACCTGCACGCCCCTTATGGCGACCGGACACCCGAAGAAGTACTCCATTACACTCGTCAGTCCGTTATTCGGCTGATGGATCTGAGCTGCAAGGCTATCGTCATCGCCTGCAACACTGCCACCAGTGCCGCAGCAGCCGAACTGCGCAAGGAGCTTGCGCTCCCAATCATTGGCATGGAGCCTGCTCTCAAGCCTGCCGCTCTGCTACCGTACGACGGCAGCGTGCTTGTGATGGCAACCGCCATGACCCTCAATCTGGATAAATTCCACAAGTTGATGAACCGGTATGGTCAAAACGCGATACCCGTTCCATGCCCCGGGTTGGTGGAACTGATCGAGGCAGGCGAGACGGACGGCTCACGCATACAGGCTAAACTATCCGAGCTTCTTTCTCCGCACTTGAACCGTCCTGTAAAAGCAGTGGTGTTAGGCTGTACGCATTATCTGTTTCTCAAGCAAGCATTGGGTCGTTTCCTGCCCAAAGGCGTAGCGCTGGTGGATGGTAATGAGGGTACGGCACGTGAGTTGCAAAGGCAATTAGCCATTCGAGGATTGTTGCGCTCGCTGAACCCTGCAGGAGAAACGGCCTATGCCCCCTCAAGACCATCGGCCATTCCTAGCGGAACCTTGACTTTCCTTTCCACATTGCCTCAGGAAGCCATCCTTGCTCGAATGCATGAATGGTTTGCACTTGCGCTTTTGGATGTCGGTACGGCTTGCAATTCCACCGGGGATACGTTAAAATAAAGTGGTTATGACAATCGCTGTATTCAGCGAGTTAGGTTGGTTTGCTCATGAAAAAAGTGATGCTCATCTTTGGCACTCGACCCGAAGCGATCAAGATGTGCCCTCTGGTACATGTGCTGGAGCACCATCCCGCTTTCGAGACCGTTGTTTGCGTCACCGGCCAGCACCGACAAATGCTGGATCAGATTTTAACCTGTTTTCAGGTAAAACCGAAGTACGACCTGTGCATTATGCAGCAAAAACAGACGCTGTTTGACGTAACTGTGAACATTCTCATTAAAATCCGCGATATTCTGGAAACAGAAAAACCGGACGTGGTATTGGTACACGGGGATACATCCACAGCGTTCGTGACCTCGCTGGCATGCTTCTATTTACAAATACCTGTGGGTCATGTGGAAGCAGGCTTACGTACTTACAACCTGCATTCACCTTTTCCCGAAGAGTTCAACCGTCAGGCGGTGGATTTAATAGCAAAATTCTATTTTGCTCCCACCAGCATGAGCAAGCAAAACCTTGTCCGTGAAGGCAAGCCTGAAGCGACCATTTATGTGACTGGCAATACCGTGATAGACGCCCTCTCGACCACTGTGCGCGACGACTACAACCATCCCGAAATCGATTGGGCACAGGGCAGCCGTCTGATTCTGCTGACAGCCCACCGCCGCGAAAACCTTGGTACGCCCATGCGGCATATGTTTACTGCCATCCGCCGTGTGGTGGATGAAGCGCCTGACGTCAAGCTGATCTACCCCATGCACATGAACCCGAGCGTACGCGAAATGGCGAAGCGCTGTTTTTCCGGTCAGGATCGCATTCACATGATCGAGCCTTTGGATGTTTTGGATTTTCACAACGTGATGGCCCGCGCCTACCTGATCATGACCGATAGTGGCGGCATTCAGGAGGAGGCTCCTTCCCTTGGCAAACCCGTACTGGTGATGCGCGATACCACCGAACGTCCCGAAGGCGTAGAGGCTGGCACGTTAAGGCTGGTGGGTACCAGCGAACAGCCAATTTACGAGGCTGTGATGGAGCTTTTGAATAACCCCGCTAAATACCACGAGATGGAAGGCGCTGTCAACCCCTACGGCGATGGTCACGCCAGTGAGCGCATCGCGGAAATCCTTGAAAAAAGCGTGCGCTGATATTCATCATGAGCCAACAAATGACACAGAGGATTCTTTTAATCCCTGTGTCATTCTGATTGATCCCGATGGCCCTCATGCCGCATCCTTATCAGCAAATTACCCGTGTGCCAGTCACGGCACAGACAATTCGAATCTTGCTCTGAAACCCATCCATTGTTCACTTATCTGTCAGAAGCCAAAAGCATCCCGACGCAAAACCAGAAATGAAACACTATCTGGCTCTTTCCACCTAAAAACCCAGTGGAAAGCAGGTTGGCGGGCATATTATGTTTTTCTTTGAAAATGTGAAATTTTACCTTGACATACATCCAGAAAATGATTATACTCGATCATAGCTTTTCAATGAAACACAGAAAGGGGGCACACAAGATGATCCAATACGCCAATGTCAGCATCCTAAGCGCTATGAATTTGTCTATCAGCGGGATTGTTGCATCTATCCGCATGGCGACGTTCGGAATCAAAGGAAAAGTGTGCCCATCTGTCTGTTTTACTGTGTATTGATGTAAATCGCACAGAATCTTGTATGATAAAACAGGCTTTCGGCACAGTCCGCAAGCCTGTTTTTTTATGATATTTTGGAGGTATGTATGACAAACCGGAGAAAAATGAGTCTGGTCACGCTGATGAAGGGAAATAAGCTCAAATACGTCGGCGCAATCGGCGCGATGGTCGTAGGTGTGGTTATCGGATTTATATCCCCGCTGATGCTCGCGGGTACCATTGATGCGCTGGTAAACGCATCAAGCCATCAAATGGATGCAGTGGTTACGCTGCCAAACCCCGTCGGTTCATGGTTCATGGCCCAGGGTGGTATCCCCTATCTGTTGAACCATCTGTGGATTGTCGCCGCGATCCTGATTCTGCTGTATTCCATCGGCAGCTGTTTCCAATATCTCAGAGGGCGTTGGTCGGCAGAAGCAAGCGAACAATTCTGTCAAACGCTTCGCGATCGGCTTTATGTACACCTGCAAAAGTTAAGTTATGATTATCATGTCAAAACCCAGACCGGCGACCTGATCCAGCGCTGCACATCGGATGTGGATACCATTCGAAGCTTCCTTTCGTCACAGTTGGTCGAAATCTTTCGCTCCATCGCCATGGTCACAATTGCGATGATCGTTCTCCTGAACATCAACGTGAGCATGACCCTGTATTCAATGATTCTAGTACCGCCGTTGTTTGTGTTTGCGCTCACGTTTTTCAAACAGGTGCGCAAGCGCTTTCAGCTTGCCGACGAGGCCGAAGGTAAGCTAAGCGCAGTACTTCAGGAAAACCTGACCGGTGTGCGCGTAGTTCGAGCTTTTGGGCGTGCGAAATTTGAAGACGAGAAGTTCAGCACCGCCAATGATGATTATTATCACAAATCATCAAAACTGGTTAAGCTCCTGTCGATCTATTGGAGCGGCTCGGACGCTATGTCGATGTTGCAAACAGGTATCGCAGTTGTATGCGGTTTGGTCATGGTGGTTACCGCTCCACAACAGTTGAGCATCGGTCAAATGGTGATATTCATCAGTTACATCTCAATGCTGCTTTGGCCGATTCGGGAGCTAGGCCGCCTTCTTTCCGATCTGGGCAAGGCAATGGTTTCTTTTGGCCGGGTAAGTGAAATACTGGAAGCCGAGCCTGAGCAGGATGCTTCGGAGGCTATGGATTACCCGCTGGACCGCGATATTGAGTTCCGTCACGTTGGCTTTGCCTATGATGAAGGGCATGATATCCTCAAAGATATCAACCTGACTGTGAAACAGGGGCAAACCGTTGCACTGCTGGGCGCAACAGGTAGCGGAAAATCCACAATGATGCATCTTTTACAGCGTCTGTATGATGTGAGTTGCGGTGAAATCCTGATCGGCGGAATTAACATCAATCAAATACGCAAGGAGTACCTTCGTTCCCATGTGGGGCTGGTTCTGCAGGAACCCTTCCTGTACTCCCGAAACATGCGCAACAACATCGGCATCGCCCGTCGGGACTGTACCGATGACATGGTGGTTTCCGCCGCGCAGGTTGCCTGTGCGCATGAATTTATTCAAGGTTTTGAAAACGGTTACGACACCATGATCGGGGAACGTGGCGTAACGCTTTCAGGCGGGCAAAAACAACGCGTCGCCATCGCCCGTACCTTGCTCAAACAAAATGATATCCTGATCTTTGACGATTCTCTTTCGGCTGTGGACACGGAAACCGACCGTGCCATTCGCGAGGCGCTCAATCAAGCGCGCACCGATGGTTCGCGCCACGCTACTACCTTCATCATCTCCCATCGCTTGACGACTTTGGCGGAATCCGATGTGATTGCCGTGATTCAGCATGGCAGGATTGTTCAGCTCGGTTCCCATGAGCAGCTTATCGCTCAAGAAGGACTTTATCGGCGCATCTATCAAATTCAGGCTGCGCTGGAGGATGAAATGAAGGATGAAACCATTTTGAAGGAGGCTGATGCCTGTGCAATTTGAAGAATATGATTACAGCAAACGGTTGGATGTAGGCATTTGGAAAAAAATACTTCGGATTGCCAAACCGTTTCACAAGAAACTCTATGCCATTATTGTGCTGATGTCCATTACGGCAGTATTTGACGTTTCCTTTCCGCTGCTTAACCGGCGAGCCATTGACCAATTCGCCGCTGTCGGATCGCTGGAAGGCCTGGGCGGATTTATCGCCTTATATGTCCTGCTTGTCCTTGGGTTGTCCAGCAGTATCTTCACCTTTCTGAACCTCAGTGGCGCGATAGAAATCGGACTTTGCCGATTGATTCGCAACATCGGTTTCAAACGCCTGCAGGAACTTCCTTTTTCTTTTTATGACAAAACACCGGTCGGCTATCTCATCGCCCGCATGACCAGCGATACCCAGCGTCTGGGTGATACGGTCGCGTGGGGGCTCATGGATTTCATGTGGTCTTTCGCATACATCGTCATTGTCTCGGTAACCATGCTGGTGCTCGATTGGAAACTCGCGTTGCTTGTGCTGTCCGTTGTACCGGTGATCGCCGTGATCGCCGTGTATTTTCAAAGGCGAATTCTGGGAAGCTATCGCGAGGTGCGCAAGATCAATTCCAAGATCACCGGTGCGTTCAATGAGGGCATTATGGGTGCAAAAACAACGAAAACCCTTGTACGCGAAGAAGCTAACGCGGAGGAGTTTTCACAGCTGACCAGCGACATGCGCAAGTCCTCCGTCAAAGCGGCTCTTATGTCGGCAACCTTTTTACCCATTGTCGTTTCACTCGGAGGTTTTGCCACAGCGTTGGTTCTCTATCGCGGCGGCTATCAGGTTTCGGTGCTGGGGATAACGTCCATCGGCACAATGACCGCCTTCATGAGCTATGCCACCCAGATTTTTGAACCGATCAGCAACATCGCCCGCCGGTTCGCCGAAATGCAGCAGGCGCAAGCCGCCGCCGAGCGTGTGATGACATTGTTGGAAACCGTACCGGAAATTGCCGACACGCCGGAAGTGCTGGAAGTATACGGAGACAGTTTTCATCCCAAAAAGGAGAACTGGCCCGCGATCAAGGGAGACATTACGTTTAATCATGTCACTTTCCAATATACGCATGGCGAGGAGGTGCTGCGTGACTTCAACCTTGAGGTAAAAGCCGGGCAGAGCATCGCCATTGTCGGGGAAACAGGCAGCGGCAAATCCACCATTGTCAACCTGCTATGCCGCTTTTACGAACCTACAGAGGGTCAAATCCTGATCGATGGCGTCAATTACAAGGAGCGTTCCCAGCTCTGGCTTCAATCCAATCTGGGGTACGTATTACAAACTCCGCATCTTTTTTCCGGAACCATTCGCGAAAACATCCGTTACGGACGCTTGGATGCGACAGACGATGAAGTAGAAGAAGCCGCGCGACTGGTGAATGCCGAGGCCTTCATCCTGACGCTCGAAAAGGGGTATGAAACGGATGTTGGTGAAGGCGGCAATCTGCTTTCTACCGGACAAAAGCAGCTGATCTCTTTTGCTCGCGCTTTGATCGCCAATCCCGCCATCTTCATTTTGGATGAAGCGACCAGCTCCGTTGACACCGAAACAGAACAGCGGATTCAGGCAGCAATCCATACGGCATTGGTTGGAAGAACAAGCTTCATCATCGCCCACCGCCTGTCCACAATCCGTAAATCGGATCGTATTCTGGTGTTGCATCAGGGCACCATCATCCAATCAGGTACTCACAAGGAACTGCTCGCTCAAAAGGGCTACTATTACGATCTGTACACCAATCAGTTCCGGGATGAACGTCAGCAGTCCATACTGGCGGAAGCATAAGCGCTTAGGATTGTCGGAAACCCTTCCCCTTACCTTGCAATCCCGTTGCTGCGATGATCATTAGCCTGTCACTGCAAGTTTACAGAAACGATCGATTCTCTACTAAGTTTTGCCTTAGTTACTGTTTCTGAATAACACTTTATCCCATTTTCTTCAAATAAAAGGACTCCGCTGGATGGAATGGCGCACGAGCGAACATTCCAGCGGAGTTCTTTGATGATGATTGGAGTAGCCAGTAATATCGGGTAGCCTGACTGCAAGGCTCGTTCCTTATGGTCAATGGTTGAGAATGTTGATATCGCCTCCAGCTAAAAGACCAGTTCTCCCGGTTTATAGCCGACAGGCAGCTCTTCTTCCTGCAAAAAAACAAAATGTTCATCTTTCAATATCGGCAAAAAAGCCGCATACGGGATTCTGGGAAACTCGCACGCATAATTGCTGGCGCCAAACCACCCGCCTTCTTTGCTGCGAAGATTTAAATCTCTGGCAAATTTCGTGTGGTTGGAGCAATCATGAACGACCACATCCCATTTTTCATCATCGGCAATTTTCATGAATTGCAACGTCAATTCCCGGCTCCAAATGGGAGATAGATATCCGAGTCTGGAAATATACATATCAGCTCCGGCATAATTATCCAAATTATTCGCGTTCAAATGCAACTCTGCACAGTTGATAAAATCAAACCCTGTCTCCAGAATCGTCTGTTTCTTCTTAAAAAATGATTTGAAAAATTCGGGCGTCATCGGCGTTTCGATGCCAACAGCCTTGATATACCGCTTAGCAATGCGGATATTCTCGATAACCTTATCCGAGCAATTGGAAGCACCCAGATTGAAACGGATTTCGTCCAGTCCCGCCTCTCCTAACGCTCTCAAAGTTTCTTCCGTTGCCAGCGTCCCATTGGTATACAGGTGCTGGTGAATATGGGCATCCCGAAATTTCCGGATGATGTTATAATACTTTTCAATTTCCATAAACGGTTCCAGATAGACATAGGAAATGCCGGTTGGTTTCTGATGAATGGATAACAGCAAATCAATATCTTTCTCGTAGAACTTCGTTCCTCCGATTTCCCACATTCCTTCTCCAACTGGAGGAATACAATCCAGTTCCCCATAATTGTAACAAAACTTGCACTCCAGGTTGCATTGGTTGGTCTTTCTGATTGCGCTCAAACCGGTCCCCAGTAAACAGGAACGGCATCCCTGCGGAAACTTGCTTTCATTCCCGACATAGTATGTCCTGTTTTCCAGCGTTTTCAGGTTTTTGATTTCCGACATTAGCTTATGATTTCTGTCATCAATTGCTACCTCGATTTGAGCAAAGGTAGCATAGGCGATTTCCTGCTGGCGGGTCATCAATTCCTCATCCTCAGGCAAAGCTGAAAAGAACATAAACCAAGTCAGCGCATCTTTTTTCGATATTTTCACAGCGTTTTCTCCTATCAAACTGATCTCTTCAAGGATACTGCCCTTTGATATCATCGGGCTACCCTTGCATTGGGCTATTTACTCCTGACACATCATCATCAGACGTGACTCTTCCGCTTTGTTGTGGTGGCGTTACATCAGAAAACCGATCGCGTACGCATCCCCTTGAGCATCTTGATATCAACCTTCATTTAAGCCATTATTCCAGTGAATCTGGCGCTGATAGTATAGCTTTAAACATGGCAAAAGGCAACCTCATGCGTTTTAATCACCAGTTTCGGGCTTTCACACCTATTGCACATGTGCTCAATAGAGCGGTGAGGCGAAGTAAAACGCACAGACTCCGCATAAAAAAATCTTCGTCAGTGTGCGTCAAGGAGTTCATGCAACTTCCTCATCAGAACAGCCCACAAGAAAATAGAACATTCGCGCGCTGTCATAAAGCTGGCGAACCATATAGGTAAGCGCTCGGGCTGTAAAAAGGTATAACTCGCCTGAGGGATGCAGGCAAGTGCATCATCATTGGAATAATCATTTTCATGTGCTGCATTGGGCAATACACCATTGCGAAGCAGGCGTAACGAATAACCCCATCATTATCCGAGCATTGGTTCTCGCTTTTTCTACAGTAGCACCCATATTGTCTATGTTGCAACACTGAATTTGTCCCCAAACGCCGGAATGGCATAGAATCTCCCACGCGCTTAAAACCATAGACATCTCCTGTCCGTTTGAATCCTTATCATTGCATAAGCATGATCATACCTTCTATGGTGAACGCGATAATCTGGTACTGGAAAAATGCTAACTTGGCAAGGATAAGGTCACCAATCAGTATCCGGTATCACTGTCTGAATTTGTAACGATACTCCTACGCGAGAGCCATTCCATGTAACCTGATCCATTGTTCCTTCATTCATCTATTCTCTATATAAAAAGGCATTTATAAACGGATTTACGATCTCATATTCATCCTTTATATGGTTACGTTGACATCTTGTACAAATGTGTTATACTGCATCTCGTGTAACTTGACCCTCATTCTAGATCAGGCCTCCCAATTTCGATCTCATGCATGATTTTGTTCACTTCGAGGAACTCTGTAACAGATGAGTAGAACGATGTTCATATTTCAGAATGAAATTCGAGAACGAGAGGCTCTGGAAAATGGATTCTTGCAGTTTTGGCGGTTATATCAATCCAAATACATTGAACCTAGCTCGCTTTTCTGATGAAGTATCCACTTTCGTCTGCTGATTTCCTTTGTTGGTTACTTTCTGCATACTGGTATTATCATTTTCTGTCGTCGGCTGACAGCGCTCTGAATCCGGTTACACCAATCCGCACACTCAAGTATCGTTAACCGTCACTTGGCGCTGGAATGGGCATACAATACGCCTAGGAGATGTGAGGGGATATCATGGTTCTGGTTTCCATCCGCACTAAACTGAGTGTTGCAATGATCGCGGTGTTCTCATTGTTTTTACTGGCAGCATTATTGGGTTCTTCCTTGTTTCAAGCCATTCTCGCCCCAGCAAACGCCTTACTCGCTGCAGGCGTTTTGTTTTATGTCTATATCCATTGTGCAGATCACGGGTTCACCCGTGTATCTTTATTGCTGATTGCTTTAGCATGCATCTTGTGGGCTGTCGCCTGTATACTACAGGCATACCTTGAATCAAACGCTTACAACGCGATCGTTGATCTGGGGTATCGAATGATCCGTGTGCTTGAGATTCTTTCGCTCGCAACTTCTTTTTTTGCGGTATTCATCAGTCAGTTCAGCCAACGGAACCGGTTTCAATTTGCATTGGACGCATTGAGCATCACCATGCTCAGCGCTTTGTTTTTGTGGATTGTGTTTTTCCGCAAGAGCAGTCAAAACCTATTGATCCTGATGAAGTTGGATGGTACAACTCTGGTATCCTTAGCGCTGGATCTTCTGCTCAGTATTGGTGTGTTTAGTGGTTTATATCGCTGCGCTCTGGTCATATTTCTCGTTACTGGATGATGCTTGCCATCAGTGGCAACCTTTTTGCTGTCTCAGATATTGCTTTCTACTATTTCAATTTTTGGAATGTGCGTATACCGTCAGCGATCATGAACACACTCTTTGCAATATCGTTGTACGGGTTGGCTTTCAGCAGTCTATTTCAACTTGACGGCGATGATTTGGCCATAGAAACCACAAACATTATCAGCATTACCGTAAGTAAACGGTGGGTATTGATGTTAATTATTCCTCTCGCCGCATTATTTTTAACCGCCATTCGGTTGGTTCCCGTCACGCTATCCGCAATGGATATACTTTGCTCTGCGATGCTCATCACTCTACATTGGGTGTTTTCCCGCCACATCCAGCAAACGCTTGCAAACGAGAGGCTACTAAGCTTTGAGAAACATCTCAACGCGGCACTGGAAAAGCAGGTAATGGATCAGGTGCAGGAACTAAGCCGTCTAGCGAATCAGGATCCGCTCACCTCATTAAGCAATCGGCAATGCTTTATGAATGAACTGGAAGATCGCATCCATATGCTGGAGAATGATGATGCGCTCGTCGTGGTCGTACTGGATATCGACCGTTTCAAAACAATCAACGACAGTTACGGCTCTGAGGTTGGCGATGCCGCTCTTGTGGCGTTTTCGCGACTGATGGCCGATTGGGTTAAGGGAAAAGGGGTTGTCGCACGGCTTGGTGGTGACGAATTTGGGTTGCTGATTGCAGGCAATTTCGCGACTCAGTTTAATGCGCTTTGTGCTGAGCTGGTTGAGCTATTCTCCCAACCGTTATTGGTGAGCGATAAAACACTGCAAGTTACCGTCAGCCTCGGCATGGCCGTATACACATCAGGTATTGGGGGCGGTCAGCTTCTTTTGCAAAATGCTGAGTATGCCCTACACCAGTCCAAATCGCAGGGTTACAATCGCTATCAACTGTTTGATCCACTGTATAGTCGGGATATCATGGTCGTCAACACAATTGAACTGCTGCTAAGACAAGTGGATTTTGAAGCTGAGTTCGAGTTGTTTTATCAACCGCAGTTCTCGCTCCCCGACCGTCGATTGGTAGGCGCAGAAGCATTGATCCGTTGGCATAACTCGGAGCATGGCTATATTTCTCCGAGTGTGTTCATCCCTGTTGCCGAGCGAGGCGGTTTCATCTGCAAAATTGGTCAATGGGTGTTTCATGAGGCCATCCAACAGGCATCCATTTGGAATCGAGACTCACAACTCCCCCTTAAAATCGGCATCAACCTCTCGCCTATGCAGTTGGATGATGATACCTTTCTGGCTTATCTACAGGCATTGCTTTCAGATGCGAAGGTTCAGTCGAACCAATTTGACATCGAGGTTACCGAAAACGTGATGATCCGACGTATGGATGATACGATCGCCATTTTCGAGCATCTCCGCAATCTGGGCTTTTCCATTTCGATTGATGATTTTGGATCGGGCTATTCCTCCATGATCTATCTCAATCGGTTCCCCTTTGACCGTTTGAAAATTGATAAATCACTGATTGATACCATCCTAGCGCCTGGCGGCAGTGGGTTGCCTATTGTAAAATCGATTATCGACATGTCCAAGACTCTGGGAATCCAGACTATCGCTGAAGGGGTAGAGCGCGATGATCAGCTCGAACTGTTGATTCAGCTCGGCTGCGATCAGGTGCAAGGCTATCTTCTGGGTCGTCCGGTACCGGCAGACGATTTCGCTCGCTTGTTCATGTCTTGATCTGCAGCGTGCCTTTCCTCCCTGTACATTGCGAACCCGCGAACGGAGTGTTCTCCGCCTATTCAAAATCTTTATTGACAGGCGATTTGCCCACACATATAATGATTTCAAACAATGGCATATCCAACCGCAAGAAAAAGGATATTGCCGGGAGGAAGAGGCGCCCATGAAATCGATTGTTCTATACTATTCCTACGGCGGCCATACCAAAAAAGCCGCAGAGAAACTTGCTCGTTCCCAAGGAGCAGAACTGGTGGAGATTCAAACCCAATCCGACAAAAGCAAGTTTCTCCTCTATTTGGTGGATTGCCCGCGAGCCATGATGCGCAAGAGCACAGCTATCAAGCCGATCACGCAGGATTTAAGCTCCTATGACCTGATTACGCTCGCATCCCCCGTATGGGCCTCATACCCCACTCCCGCTTTTAACGCAGTCGTGAAATTGTTGCCCAAGGGCAAGAACATTCAAGTGCTGATGGTATCTGCCAGCGGCAGCGGAGCAACGAAAAAGAGCGAAGATGGCACAAAAAAGCTGATTAAGCATCAAGGTTGCAGGGTAGTCTCCTATAAGGATGTCAAACAGCCCACGGTAGAGGTTAAAGACCCCGAGTAAGGCATAAAGGGAGGTCGGCATTCGCCCCCTCCCTTTGTTATCCCTACTGAAAGGCCGCACGATATCCAAACTTTCACTGTCACTCGGGTCAGTGACAGCATTTTAAGCAGAAACCGACAAAGGTGCAGACTCAATACGGAGGAATGAGCATGGCAAAAATTTACCTTGCAGGTGGATGCTTTTGGGGCATGGAAAAGTATATTGCCTCCATCCACGGCGTTATATCCACACAGGTTGGCTATGCCAACGGAAATACGGAACATCCTACCTATGAAGAGGTATGCCACAACCATACAGGGCACGCCGAAACTGTACAAATCGACTATAATCCGGCAATTGTCCCCCTAACATTCCTGCTGGAACTTTACTATTCTGTCATTGATCCCTTATCGGTGAACCGGCAGGGCGGAGATCACGGCACACAGTATCGCACTGGCATCTACTATGACAACGATGCGGATCGGTCTGTGATCGATACCTCAATCGCTAATTTGCAACGCAAGTACAAATCGCCGATTGCCATCGAAGTGAAGCCGCTCGAAAACTTCAGTCCGGCAGAAGAATATCACCAAAAATACCTGGATAAAAATCCTGGCGGATACTGTCACATTCACAGAGAAAAGTTTGAAGACGCCGCCAAGGCGATCGTCAACCCCGCCGATTACGCCACGCCCGAGCCAGAAACGCTGCGTAAAGCACTCACACCAATGCAGTATGAAGTAACGCAACACAATGCTACCGAACCGCCTTTCCAAAATGAATTCCACGACAAGTTTCGCCCGGGCATCTATGTCGATATTACTTCCGGCGAACCGCTGTTTGCCTCCGCCGACAAATTCGAATCCGGTTGTGGCTGGCCAAGCTTTTCCAAGCCAATCGACCCCAATGTTCTTCGGGAAAAATCAGATCTTTCCATTGGAAGGGTGCGTACCGAGGTACGCAGTCGTGTAGGAGACGCCCATCTCGGTCATGTGTTTGAAGATGGCCCCAAAGCATCCGGAGGCCTTCGCTATTGCATCAACAGCGCCGCGTTGCGCTTTATTCCCAAAGCGGATATGGAACGCGAGGGTTACGGTGCGCTGCTTGACCTTGCAGAAGAAGATTCGACCCATTCATAAATCGCTGCCCAGCTCATTGTCGTCTGGCATATTATAGCGGATGTCACTCCGAGCTGGTTTTTTTGATTCCGCCGACATTAAATTTCTAACGGCATACGGATGAAGACGAGCATCCCAATTCTCAGGTTATTTTAAAAAGTTTTCAAACCGGCGTGGAATGGATGCGATTTCGTCAGTTACCGAAGCAACAAAGCCAAGTCAAAAACGTCCTTTGCAGCATTGTGCTGCAAAGGACGTTTTATTGATTCGGTTGGAGAGGCATGCATTAAGAAGGCTATTCAGGAATCAAGCCACAGGTTTCGCCAATCCTGACATTTGCAACACAGGCGCTTAAGGTTGCATCTTTCCAAGCACCTTATACAACAAGCGGTAGAGGGTACTAGCTTCCGCATCATCCAATGCCAGACATTGGCGGATTCTCAGCGGAATATCCGCAGCACGCGCCTCGAGCGCTTTCCCTTTCTGCGTCAGGCGAACCACCACATTACGTTCATCCTCACCCGACCGCTCCCGCTGGATCAATCCATGTTGTTCCAATTTTTTTAGTAACGGGGTCAGCGTACCGGAGTCCAGATAAAGATGTTCCCCCAACGTTTTCACGTTTACGCCGTCATGTTCCCATAGCGCCAGCATCGTGATATATTGCGTGTAAGTAAGTTCCACCGCATCTAAATACGGCTTGTATTGCTTCACCACCTCCTTGGAACAGGCATAGAGCGGAAAACATAGCTGATTTTCCAGCTTCAGCTGATCAAAGGCCAATGGTATCACCCCTTTCATTACGGCAAAGGTTAATCATTTACAGTAATGCTTCGATATCTTTCGCCAGGCTGTCCGGTGCATCCATAGGCGCAAAGCGTTTCACAACCTTGCCATCACGATCAATCAGGAACTTGGTAAAATTCCATTTGATCGCAGCGCCCAGCAAACCACCCTTTTCCGTCTTCAGAAACGCATACAGTGGCGATTCGTTTTCTCCGTTCACTTCCAGCTTTGCAAACCGAGGAAAGGTAGTACCATAATTCAGCGTACAGAACTGTTGGATTTCATCAATAGTGCCCGGTGCCTGGCCGGCGAACTGATTGCAAGGAAAATCCAAAATTTCGAAACCTCTGTCGCGATAAGCATCATACAGCTTTTGCAAACCTGTATACTGTGGCGTAAATCCGCAACCTGTTGCCGTGTTGACAATCAGGAGAACCTTACCTTTGTATGTATCCAGCAAAACGGGATTTTCTTCCCGGTCGTTCACGGTTATCTGGTAAAGACTCATCTTACTCACCTCATCATTTATATTTGATACAATTTAATTATACGCAATATTATTATAATGTCAAGCATGATCGCAAAATATTGCTGGGGTGATTCAGAAAATCTCAGAAAATTGAACAAAGCATCCATCTACGCACAGAATGTCTTGAATGATCATCATTTCTTGCCGGCTGTCCACAATACCCCTTGTAAGCCTTTCCTCGACAATCCGCTTTCTCCATAGTCAAAGTACAAGATTTATGGATCACAGGTTGCCATGCAGAATATTAGTATTTTTTGCAAAGTACAGAGTGTTACACCGGAAATTGTTGGGTTTCCCCTCTTTGGATAGGAACATCTGCATCAGGGCATACTTTCGCATCTTTTTATATCCCGCTGTTGACGAAATCCATGATTGTTTCTATAATGACAATAGGCTTGATGTTCCTTAATTTCCAACTTTGCCGATTGCATGCATCCTGTGATACCAGCTTTGCCAGGCAATCCGTCATTACAACAACCGCATCTATATCCGTGTGTCAACCGTACGCATCATTCGCGGATTGCAAGACCACCCTGTCAGTCTGTCAGCGGTTCAATTGTTTTCAATTGCAGTTTTGCACGACATAAGCAGAAAGAATGATTCGACTATATTTTATCCACCCTTCTGATTCGACTTCTTGATAGCTTGGTATACTAAGATTGTGAACATCGTTAAACCTGATGTACAGCCCATTGCCATAGACTTGGAGGGATTTTAATGGACTATCAGATGGATGTACGAGAAGTCAATGGTGCGGATGTTTTGCGTTGGTTTGATTCCGGCGCACGCGAAGTTTCCGCACATATAAAATACTTGAACCTGATTAATGTTTTCCCGGTTGCGGATGGCGATACCGGAACCAACTTGAGCACCACAATGCGGGCCATGGTGGAAAAACCTCTGGCGACGCCTTCGTTTTCGCAGATGATGCAGGAAATTTCACAGTCCGGTTTGGAAAACGCACGTGGCAATTCGGGCATCATTTTCGCTTCTTATGTAAACGGGCTTGCGTTGGAAAGCACTCCTTATGAAAAAGTCGGTGTAACCGAGTTTGCCAAAATCGCCTTTAAAGCAGTTCGTCATTTGTACGATGCCGTTGAGCACCCGCAGGAAGGCACGCTCATGAGTATCATCCGCGACTGGGCTGCGTTTCTCAATGGAAACCATGAGAAATACCACGGTTTTCAGGATCTGTTTGAAGCCGCATACCGTTCTGCTACTGAAGCACTGGAAAAAACAAAAACTCAGCTCAGCATTCTGCGCAAGAACAATGTGGTTGATTCCGGCGCTGCTGGTTTTGTGCGTTTTTTAGAAGGCATCAACCGCGTTTTCTCCGAAAGCCGCGCTCCTGCGGTCGCCGAAGATGAAGCCATCCCCTCCCTGACACAGGATGAGGATTCTGCCGCCTATCGCTATTGTACAGAAGCCTTGGTTGACGTTTCCACTTCCAAGACGCTCATCACATCTGAAACGGCCTCCGGTGTCAAAACCTTGCTGCATCCGCTGGGAGATTCGCTAATTGTAACGTTGCGCGAAAACCGTCTGAAAGTACACATCCACACCAATACGCCGGAACTCGTCATGGAACGCCTGCAACGTTACGGTACATTGATAGAGCAGAAAGCAGATGACATGTTCCTGCAAAACAAACTCCGAATGGCTCAAAAGGGTGGCGTAGGTCTCATCACGGATTCCATCGCTGATCTGCCGGATGCGTTTCTGCTGGACAACCACGTATCCGTGATTCCCATGGGCGTGCTTGTAGGCGATACGGCTTTTCTGGATAAAACGACACTACGGCTTGCGCAACTTTTCCGCGAAATGGAAAAAACGGAGGGCTACCCTACCAGTTCACAGCCTGAGCCAGGCAGAATTCAAGCCTTGCTATCCTCGCGGCTCGAACAATTCGACTCGCTGATTGTGCTCAGCGTTGCCGACAAGTTAAGCGGCACCTATCAGGCGCTATCGAAAGCGGCAAAAAAGCTCTCTACACCGGAAAAGCGAATCACGGTCATCGATACAAAACTCAATTCAGGCGCTCAGGGATTGCTGGTGAAACTCGCTGCCGATCTGGTCGCTGAGGGGCATGCGCATGATGATATTGTGCGCGAAATCGAAGCTCGCATTCCACGTACTAAAATCTATGTCTGCCTAAATACACTGACGTATGCCGTGAGAGGTGGCCGCGTTCCCAACACGATCGGCAGATTTGGGATAAAGCTCGGTATGCGTCCCATCATGACGTTGGATAAAAACGGCCACGGCGCTGCCTTTGGCGTGGCATTCAGTCAGGCGGGGCTTACCCGCAAGATTATCCGATTAGTGAAAAAAGCCATAGCGCATAACGGTATCGAGGCGTACAGCATTGTACATGGCAATAATCTCTCACTGGCAACAGCATATCAAGATCAATTGACTCGCATCATTGGCAAACCGCCGGAGTTTGTCGCTGAGATATCCTCTGTTGTCGCACTGCACGCCGGACCCGGCACGGTAGCTGTCTGTTTTACGGAAAGGAAGAGTGACGAAAGGTGACAACCGCGGCACTGATTATTTTCATTTACTTTTTCATTTTCTTTGTGATCGGTACAATAATTAAAAACAATGGTGTGGTGGATATCGGCTGGGGCATTGGCTTTGTGGTAGTCGCTTGGCTGCTGCTGATTCTTCGATTTCCTCCCTCGTTTACCCGACTTACCATCACGCTGCTGATTACCGTATGGGGTGTGCGTCTGTTTATGCATATTCTACGCCGTAACAAAGGCAAGCCGGAGGACTTCCGATATGTGGCCTTCCGCAAGGCATGGGGCAAGTGGTTGGTGCCACGCGCTTTCCTACAAATCTACATGCTGCAGGGCCTGTTCATGTTCCTGATTTCCATGCCCGTAATCCTCACCGGAGGCATCCTGACCAATACCGTATTGTATACTGTCGGACTTTGGGTGTTCGTGTTCGGAATAGCCTTTGAAGCGATCGGCGATGCACAGCTTGCAGCATTCTTGCGCGATCCCGCGAACAAAGGGCAGCTCATGACTGTAGGGCTGTGGCATTATACCCGCCACCCGAACTACTTTGGCGAGGCGACAATCTGGTGGGGTATCTTCCTGATTGCTTTAAGCGGCGGAGTATCTTGGTGGGCAATCATCAGCCCCATTACCATTACTTTCCTCCTGCTGTTCGTATCTGGTGTCCCATTACTTGAAAAGTCCATGAAAAACCGTCCCGGCTATGCGGAGTATGCAAAGCAAACCAGCATCTTCTTTCCGTGGTTTCCTAAAAAAACGTCTCAAAACGCTAAGGAGGTTTGATGTATGAACCTATCTATTTCTTGGTCGGATGTTCGCAATTACTTTATCCTGCTCGTGGTGTTTCTGGCGATCGACATGGTGTGGCTCACAGTAATCGCCAAGGCTCTGTATGCGCAGCGTCTGGGCTACCTGATGGCCGCCAAACCCAACCTTATTGCAGCGCTACTATTCTACCTGCTGTTTGTCGTAGGGTTGCAATTCTTTGTGGTCAATCCCGCACTAGGTAGCGGTAACTGGGTTGCAGCGCTATTGCCGGGTCTGTTTTTTGGCCTTGTAACGTATGCCACCTATGACCTTACCAACCTTGCAACCGTAAAGGATTGGCCGGTGCTCATCACTGTGATCGACCTGTTATGGGGCAGCTTTGTCAGTGGTATTACCTCATTAATCGGGTTCCTTATCATTCGGTTGTTTAAATAACGCTCCCAAAATAGCAATACCACGCTGAAGATAAGGAATCGTTGTTAGGACTCCGAGAGTGTATTCACAGAGAGGACGTACCTGCTCATGCAGATAGGTCCTCTCTGTTTTATCTATCCTTTTCCTATATGTTCAATGCCTCTCTTGGCTTACTTGGTTTTTTCACTCTCAACTGGCTCAATAGCATTGCATTTTTCCTGTATTATCAGCTAAAGTGGACTGAATATGAATTGACATTGCCCTCACATAACCATACAATAGACACAAAGCAATGGAGCTGCGAATGATACTGCGCGTACCGTTCCCCTTCGTTGCTTTTTTTCTTCAACTGCTTGGCTTGTAGCCTGGTAGACCACATTAAAGGAGGTACCCCGCATGAAACGAAAGGTCTCTTTACTCGCAGCGATCGTACTGTTACTGACGACGCTCATCGTGCCGGCCATGGCCACCTCTACTGACTCCGTCAAAATCGGCGTCATCGCCCCCCTAAGCGGCAGCCTTGCCACTTACGGCGAATCCACCACCAACGGCATCAAGCTGGCTATTGACGAGATCAACGCCGCTGGCGGCGTTCTTGGCGGCCGCAAGCTCGAAGTCATCGGCTATCTGGATGACAAGGGTGACTCCACCGAAGGCGCAAACGCCTTCAACAAGCTGGTCGCCGACGGTGCAAAAGCCATTCTTGGCTCCGTGACCTCCGGTGTGACCGCTGGTCTGGCTACGCTGGCTGATTCCGAAGGCATGCTGCTTCTCACCCCGACCGCGACCGCTGATACCGTTACCGACGGCGTCAAGGGCGTGTTCCGTGCCTGCTTCCGCGACTCCTTCCAGGGCGAAGTTGCCGCAAAGCTCGCCGCCAAACTGGGCGTGAAGAAGGTTGCCATCCTCTACGCTTCCGGCGACACGTATTCCTCCGGCCTCTACGAAGCTTTCAAGACCGCCGCTACTACCTTGGGCCTTGATATCGTCGCAACCGAGAGTTCCTCCAGCACCTCGGATACCGACTATACCACGCAGCTCACCAACATCGTCGCCTCCGGTGCCGAGTTGATCTTCGCCCCTTACTACTATGACTCTGTGGGTCCGTACATTGTGCCTCAGGCGCGTGCTGCTGGCTTTACCGGCTATTTTGTCGGTGCTGACGGCTGGGACGGCACCCAGAACACCATGGTGGAAGACAAGAGCCTGTACAACAAGTGCTACTACACCAACCACTATGCTCCCGACGATCCCTCCGAGTTGGTGCAGGGCTTTGTGAAGAAGTACACCGAAACCTTTGGTGCTGAGAGCCTGACCGCTTTGGCCGCTCTGGGTTACGATGCTGCTTATATGCTCAAGGATGCCATTAATGCCGCTGGCAGCGATGACACCGCAGCCATCATCACCGCCATGTATGGCATCAAGTTCTCCGGCGTTACCGGCACCTTCACGCTGGATGCGTCCGGCACTCCCCAGAAGGCCGCGCCTGTGATCGAATACGTGGACGGCGTTGCAAAGTTCTTCTCCTACGTTTAATCTGAAGCGTTTTTCCGGCGAATAGAGATAAGCCTCGTTTCTATCCGCTGAGGCAAGGGGGCGGACGCAATGTCCGCCCCACCTTGTCTTTTTGTGAATACAGGGTTGCTTGCCCTAGCCCATTCCAGACCTTAACGCTTTCCTGCCTGTGTGCGATTCGGCGCATAAAACCTGAAACGCAATCGCGTCAGCCCATTTGTGCTGACACCCGCAGTCCGGCGCGTTGAGGTTTGGAATTGGTATGAGCGGCAGGCTATGGATCACTGATCAAGCACATTGCTATGCCTGCACTCGGCATAGTTCATATAATACCATTATTCTCGGATGAATTCCGAACGCTGATATGGGTCCGATCGCATCGGAAAATGGAAGGGAGATGTCACGCATGGATGGGCTAACACTGTTTATCCAGCAGATCATTAACGGGTTACGCGTCGGTAGCGTATATGCCCTGATCGCGCTTGGGTATACGATGGTCTACGGAATCATCCGGCTGATCAATTTTGCACACGGCGACTTCATCATGGTTGGCGCATATGCGCTGTTTTTTACCGTACCTCTCATGGTAGCGGCCGGGATGCCGGCATGGCTGGCAGTCATAATCGCCATCATTGTTTGCGCTATAACCGGCGCGTTGGTGGAAAAGCTTGCGTACAGCCCCGTACGCGCCAAGGGCACCAACATGTCGGCGTTAATCACCGCGATCGCGATGAGTTTGTTTTTGGAAAATTTCGCACAGACGCTGTTTGGCGCTTCTCCCAAGCAGGTGAAAACCATTTTTGACTTGCCAATGGTTTTTGGTATCAGCGGCAACACATTGCTCACAATCACCATCGGTATGGTGGTTATGGTGGGCCTTTCGTTGTTTGTAAAGTATACCAGAACTGGGCAAGCGATGCGTGCCGTATCTGAGGATAAAAACGCCTCGCTGCTCATGGGTATCAATGTGAACCGTACCATCACCATCACGTTTGCCATCGGCTCGGGTTTAGCCGCCGTTGCATCCCTCATGTATGTGGCACAGTATAACCAGGTTACCAACATGATGGGTTCGATGCTGGGCTTGAAAGCCTTTGTCGCAGCAGTGCTAGGCGGTATCGGCATCATCCCGGGCGCCATGCTCGGCGGTCTGGTCATCGGCATTATCGAAAGCCTGTCCAAGGCCTACATCGCTCCCCTGACCGGCGGTATAATCACCTCCGCCTTCTCGGATGCCATTGTGTTCGGCATCCTGATTATCGTGCTGTTGGTGAAGCCTGCCGGTATTTTGGGCAAGAATACCGGAGAGAAAGTGTAGGTACCGATTATGCTCAACAAAAAAGACCGTGTTCGTAGTCTATGGGTAACATTGCTTGGCCTTGGCGTTTTAATGCTGGCTATTTTTGCCGCTGATTCGCTGGGTATGATCGACAACTATATCCGTGGTATCTTCATTCAGTGCTGCTTCGCCATCGTTATGGCAACCTCATTAAACCTTGTCATGGGTTATTTGGGACAGATCGCATTGGGTCAAGCCGGATTTATGGCAGTCGGCGCATATACTTCCGCGTTGGTCACCAAGGCCATCGGCCTTGCGATTAAAGCTGGTACCATGGCGCCACTCCCGCTGCTGGTACAGTTTATCATCGGTATGCTCTGCGGTGCTATCGCGGCAGCGTTATTTGGCTTAATCGTCGGCATACCCGCGCTACGCCTGCGCGGCGACTATCTGGCAATCATCACGCTTGGTTTTGGTGAAATCATCCGTGTAGTCATCCAGAACCTCCCCTTTGCCGGAGGTAAAGGCTTGTCCAACGGCCAAGCGGGTCAAGCGCTCATTGGTATTTTAAAAATGAACGATATCTATATTCTCTTTGTGATTACCGCGATGTGCGTAGGGATTATGCTTGCCTTCGTCCGCTCCAAATTTGGGCGTGCCATTATCGCCATTCGGGAGGATGATATCGCCTCCAGCAGCACCGGTCTCAACACCACGTTCTATAAAGTGCTCACTTTTACCGTTTCCGCATTCTTTGCCGGTATTGCCGGTGCAATCTATGCGCATCGCGGTTTGGGCACTTTACAGCACAGCGACTTTACCTTCCTCAAATCTACTGAGTATGTCATCATGGTTGTGGTTGGCGGTATGGGTTCCATGACAGGCTCGGTGCTCACGGCCATACTCTTGTCGGTGATTCCCGAAGTGCTGCGCGCATTCTCACAATACCGCATGTTAATTTACTCTGTGATTCTGGTGCTTATGATGATTTTCCGCCCGATCGGCTTGTTCGGCAACTATGAGTTCTCGCTCTATCAGCTGCTTATGAAGCGTATTCGCAAAAAGAAGCCTGAGCCCGAGCAAACCGCTTCGAAAGGAGACTCCTGACCATGCCTGAAACGATTTTAAAAGCCAATCAGCTTGGCATTTCCTTTGGTGGCCTCAAGGCTGTGCGCAACTTTGATATCGACATCAAAGAGGGCGAACTCGTCGGCCTGATCGGGCCAAACGGCGCGGGCAAAACCACGGTATTTAACCTGTTGACCGGTGTTTACAAGCCTACTGAAGGTACCTTCTATCTGGGCAAACAACTGATGAACGGCAAAAAAACGCACGAAATTGTGGCCTCCGGTATCGCACGCACCTTCCAAAACATTCGCCTGTTTAAAAAGATGACCGTAATGGAAAATGTGCTGATTGCCTTTACTAAGGATATGCATTACGGGTTGCCCGGAGCTATTCTCCGTTCCGCCGCCTTTTGGAAAGAGGAAGAAGAGATCCGCGCAAAGGCATTGGATCTGCTTTCCGTATTCAACCTTCAGGGCAAAGCGGACTGGGGTGCAGGGAACCTGCCTTATGGCCAACAACGAAAACTGGAAATCGCGCGTGCTCTTGCTACCAATGCCAAAATGCTCCTGCTGGACGAACCCGCCGCCGGCATGAACCCCACGGAAACCGCCGAACTGTTGGAATGCATCAATACCATCCGTCGTAAATTCAATATCTCCATCCTGCTGATCGAGCATGATATGAGCCTGGTGATGAACATTTGCGAGCGCATCGTGGTCATCGACTATGGCGAAATCATCGCTCAGGGACTCCCTGAAGAGATTTCTCATAACCCGAAGGTCATTGCGGCCTATCTGGGCGAGTAGGAGGGGTTGCAATGCTAAGCATTAAAGATCTGCATGTGCACTATGGAGCCATTCACGCCATTAAAGGTGTGTCGCTGGAGGTAAACGATGGCGAGATCGTCTCCCTGATTGGTGCTAACGGCGCGGGCAAAACCACGATTCTGCATACAATTTCCGGTCTGGTCAAAGCCACTTCCGGCGAAATTACCTATAACGGTATCAACCTGCGCGCGACCGCGCCTAATAAAATCATCTCGCTGGGCATGGCTCACGTCCCCGAGGGACGGCATGTGTTCAGCCGCATGACGGTGATGGAAAATCTTCGAATGGGCGCCTACAGCATAACGGATAGCGAACGAGTAAAGGAAAACTTGGAAACGGTGTTCAAGAGCTTTCCGCGTTTGAAGGAGCGTGCCAAACAGTTGGCAGGCACACTTTCCGGGGGTGAACAGCAGATGTTGGCCACAGGCCGCGCCCTGATGACCAACCCTAAAATCCTGCTGATGGATGAGCCTTCCATGGGTTTGTCCCCCATTCTCGTGAAAGAAATCTTCCGAATTATCGAATCTCTACATGAGAAGGGCATCACCATCCTGCTTGTGGAGCAAAACGCCAAGGTTGCGCTATCCATTTCCAACCGTGCATACGTGTTGGAAACGGGCAGTATCGCAATGTCCGGGGTCGCTAACGAACTGATGGAAGATGATCGCGTCCGCAAAGCCTATCTAGGCGTATAGTTTGCGCCTGCGTTCTTGATGCGAAGATTCGATCCCGTTCTTCCATTGAAACCAAAAAAGTCTGTTGGAATTCCAACAGACTTTTTTGGTATAAACGGATATACTGTTCCTGTACAAAAGCCAAGCCGGTCAGGTGCAGAGGATCAATTCCAGTTATCTTCCACCACAATACCGGATCGAATGTAAGGAGGAATCACCATGAGCATGTTTTGCTATCAATGTCAGGAAACCGCAGGTGGTAAAGGTTGTACCCAACGCGGCGTATGCGGTAAAAGCCCCGAAACCGCTAATCTACAGGATTTGTTGATCTATTCCCTCAAAGGCATTGCCGAACTGGTTGTGAAGGGCAAGCTGGATGTGAAAACGCTTCCCGAAGTAAACCACGCTACAATTTACAGTTTGTTCTCCACTATCACCAACGCAAACTTTGACGAGGATTCTATCGTCCGCAGTATCCGTCAGGTGCTTACCCTTCGAGATGCGCTGCCTAAACCGTCTGATAGGCTGCTTTCAGATGCTGCTATCTTTCATGTGGACACAAAAGACGCAATGCTTGCCAAAGCGGCGACTGTCGGCGTTTTAACCACTGACAATGAAGATGTTCGCTCCCTTCGCGAGATGATTGTTTACGGTCTCAAAGGGATGGCTGCCTATACCGAGCACGCTTATCACATCGGCAGGGAGAACCCCGATCTATATGCATTCCTCTATGAAGCGTTGGCTGCCACACTGGACAACACGCTTTCCGCCGACATGCTGATAGCGCTTACGTTGAAAACCGGTGAGTATGGCGTTAAGGCAATGGCACTGTTGGATGAAGCCAACACAACCCGCTTTGGCAAGCCCGAAGTAACGACTGTGGATATCGGCGTACGGAAAAACCCTGCAATCCTCGTATCCGGTCACGATCTGGTCGATCTGGAACAACTGCTCAAACAAACCGAGAATACTGGCGTGGATATCTACACTCACAGCGAAATGCTTCCTGCACACTACTACCCCGCCTTCAAACAATATGCCCATTTTGCAGGCAACTATGGCAATGCCTGGTGGAAGCAGATCACCGAGTTTGAAACCTTCCATGGTCCTATCCTTTTTACCACGAACTGCATTGTTCCACCCAAGAGCGATGAAATTCGGAGCCGTATATTCACAACCGGCGCAACCGGCTATCCGGGCTGCAAGCATATTGTAGAAGACGCAAATGGCAACAAGGATTTTTCGGAGATCATCGCGATGGCCAAAACGCTCCCGGCTCCGCTAGAGATTGAAACTGGCAGCATCGTGGGTGGATTTGCGCACGATCAGGTACTGGCTCTGGCCGATAAGGTAGTTGACGCGGTAAAATCAGGCGCAATCAAAAAATTCTTTGTGATGGCAGGATGCGACGGCCGGATGAAGAACCGTAATTACTATACCGAATTCGCCGAGAAATTACCCAAGGATACCGTGATTCTTACTGCCGGTTGCGCAAAATACCGTTATAACAAGCTCAACCTCGGCGATATCGGAGGCATTCCCCGCGTACTGGATGCCGGTCAATGCAATGATTCCTACTCGCTGGCTGTGATTGCACTCAAACTGAAAGAAGTCTTCGGTCTGGAGGATATCAATCAACTTCCCATCGTGTTCAATATCGCGTGGTATGAACAGAAAGCTGTCATTGTGCTGCTGGCACTGCTGTACCTCGGGATAAAGAACATCCACCTTGGCCCGACGCTGCCTGGTTTTCTGTCTCCCAATGTTGCCAATGTGCTTGTGGAAAAGTTTGGCATCGCTGGCATTGGTACGGCAGATGCCGATATCAGCCTGTTCATGAACGACTGACACTACAAAAGGAGGAAATGTTATGAAAGCATCCATTGATCGTGACGGTTGCATCGGTTGCGGGCTGTGTGCGGATACCTGTCCTGCCGTTTTCCAAATGGCGGCCGACGGTTTAGCGGAAGTACATGCCGACCCAATCCCGGCAGGTGATGAAGCCACTGCGCAGGATGCGCGGGATAACTGCCCTGTAACCGTGATTACTGTTGAATAAATCCTTCACGCCCATCCGCTTGCCAATGCATGCGGGTGGGCGTTCCCCTATTGGGCAACAAGGCACAAAGCCTTTCACAGCAATCGTTTTGTGTTATAATGACGATATCGTCGGCTATACTGTCAGTGTGTAAACGGATGTTCAGCCGCTGAGCAGTTCTTTGAAAAAACGTCTATGACTGTATATCCTTTGCGCTTGTTCATTGAAAATGTTTTTGAAAAGGAACGATGAGAAATGAATCCTGTCGCACTTGTGGCACAAGCCATGATCGCCTATTTTGAGGGCGACATTCGCCGCATCAACTACCTATTCAAGGTTTACAGCTTCGCTAAAGTGATTGGCGAATTGGAAAATCTGGATGCTTCTACTCAACTGATGTTGGAAATCGCCGCGCTGACCCATGATATTGGTATTAAAGTAAGTGAGGCAAAATACCACAGCGCTTCCGGCGAGTATCAGCAGTTGGAAGGCCCCAATGAAGCAGAGAAGCTGCTCTCAACGCTTGACATGGATACTGGCAAGGTCGCAAGGGTATGATGGTTGATCGCCCACCACCACACCTATGGGGATATCCAAGGCATGGATCATCAAATCCTCGTGGAGGCGGATTTTCTGGTAAACATCCATGAAGATGCGTTATCACTTTCTTCTGTTCACCAGATTGAAACAAACATTTTTCGCACAGCTGCCGGTACGGCGTTACTGCATCAGCTGTACATTCGCCAGGCGGAGTAACCCATTTCTGTGCTTTTTTGCGTTTCCGCAACAGCATATATGCCTGTTTGACACATTTATTTTCACGATGAGGTTACCATATCCCGATACATCCGTAAATCTTGAATGGTTGTATTTGTATTTTTCTCATCATAATGGTATAATACATGCAATAACAGCGTTTCGGCCGTGCCAATCAAACAAACAGGAGGGTCATCTATGAAAAACCGGTCGTTAGCAATCATGATGGCGTTGGTACTCGTGCTTACCCTAATGCCCGTCGTCGACGCGCTCGCATCAACCATGTATGTTGCCACCAGCAACGGCAAATCTCTCAATTTGAGGGACTATCCTTCCACCGATGGCAATGTGATCTCCAGCCTGCCCTATGGTTCCGCCGTCACTGTCGATGACGACTTCGTGGGCAGTTCATGGGTTCATGTTTACCTCAGCGGTGTGGATGGGTATTGCATGAGTCGATACCTTTCCACCAGCAAGCCCGGCCCCAAGCCGACGAAGACTGCTTCTCCCACCCAGTCTGGCAGCATCTATGATAACCTTGCGCAGTGCTATTACACCGCGACCGTTCGGCCCTCTTCTCCCGGTGGCTTTGTTCACCTTCGTTGGGCACCCAGCAAAAATCAGCCTGTGCAGCGGGATTATTACAGCGGCAGCGAACTGGTTGTAATCGCGCAGGATGGTACGTGGTGCCAGGTGTATGACGAGGTTAACGAAGCATCCGGTTTCATGATGGCATCGTTCCTTACCGCTAGAAACTAGTCCTTCCAAACTGAATATGGAGGTACGTATATGAAAAAGGCTCTTGCTCTTCTGCTTGCCATCGTGCTTTTAGCGATGGCTCCCCTGTCTCTGGCCGAAACTGTAAAACTGACTGAAAATGCCAGCGGTTTTGACCTGACCATTGATATGCCCGATGATGCAACCGTCAACATCGAAACGACCGGAGATGTTCCCTATACCTTTATCACTTTTTCGGATACTTCCAAGCCGCTGTTATACATCAGTGTAGCGGCGAATGAGGAATACACCGAAGATTCGCTGGCCAAACTGTCCAAAGAAGATCTGGACAGCCTGTTCACCATGTTCAGCGCCGATTTGGACGATCCCAGCTATGAAATGAAAAAAACGCCCAGCGGATATGATTACATGCTCATCAACGACAATTCCGCTACCGATTCAGCATTGTTAGTGTTGTTGTACGAAGGGTACTTTATCCAGATGTCCGTATGGAACAACAACTACACGGAACTGACCGCGGATAATCTCACCATGGCGGAATCGTTGATCGACACCTTGAAGATCGTACCGGTGGAGTAAACCAAAGCTTCAAGGCAACGGTTAACGGATTGCCTTTTACAGAGGTTACAAACCATACACAAAATAAAGAAGCCAATGAACCGAAAAGGTCGGGACGTTGGCTTCTTTTCAATCTTCGGATTACTATGTTGGCTTTTCCATGGAATACTCGATTGTGGACACGTTTCTTGCGCTGCATCCCACATTACTTTCGTTGATGCGCATGATCCTTTTCGTCCGATGTCCCTGTCAACTGCAACAAAATAATCCATCGATAATTCACGATTCGTCCTACGGCGAATAATCGGCTACTCTTCAAGCGGGTTGAAATGTTTGCTACGCAAGCAATATTTCCATCAGCGCCTGATAGACTGCCTGCGGCAGACCCAGAGACAGGAGATTGCTCAACTTAGTGCGCTCATCTGATTCTTCCTGTAAAATTCGATCCGCTTGCTCCTTAAGCTCATATTCAATCTGTGCATGATTCAATATTTCAGTGCAAAAGGGGAGCACATGGTTCTCCGCAAGTATCAGGGGATGCGTAAACACCATTTTTACCGTCTCTGTAAAGGGCACATTGCGCAGGCTGACCGCCAACCGGTGTGTTGTCTGGTAATAGCCAGTTTCAAACGGGAGGGCTGCCCCCTTGCCATCAAAAACCTCCAACGTATCATTCTCTTCAACCCCGAGGAAAGCAATCACATAGTCGCGCTGTTTTGGTAAAAATGGCTTTTCATCATTGGTGCAGAAGGTAAAACACGTTTTGTTTTCCGTTCGCCAGCGGAACCTAAAGCGTGTGTTGGTACTCTCCCCCACTTCGTAAGCCATGGTTTCACCATCGTCCTCATAGAGTGAAAAATCGCCATCCGCACCGCCAAACACGCGAACTTCCATTGACTGGGGCAGCTCTACTCCGTTCTGACGGCTTTCCTCCTCGCCCGTTAAGGGTAGGATAGCGCCCGCCTTTGCCAATACCGGAATCTGCGATAGTGGACGCCACAACGTGAGCATCCGGTTTCCTTCTATCCTGAGGCCATTGAAAAAGTCAAACCAGGTTCCCGACGGCAACCATGTTTTGACACCGGCAAGCCTGGCCTCCGAATCTATCGGCTGTGTAATAGGCGCTATCATCAGTTCACTGCCAAAAAGGTATTGGTTGTGCGCGCGGTAAGCTTCGTCCATCTGCGGAAATGTGTAGTACATCGGCTGTACAAGCAACTCACCCTCCCTGTGACAGCGGAAATTCATGCTGTATAGGTAAGGAACCAGTCGGTGCCTCAGGCGCAGGTATTCATCCATGATGTTGCGCACCTCATTGCCATAGCGCCATGGCTCTTTACCACAAAACGGATTGCTGGTGCTATGCATCCGCAGGATGGGTGAAAACACGCCCAGTTGCAACCACCGCACCTGAAGTTCATCATCCCGTTTGCCCTGCGCGTGCCCGCCAATATCGTGGCTCCACCAGCCATAACCGATGTTTGCGGCCGTCGCCGTAAAGTACGGCTGAAATTGCAGCGACCGCCAACTGATGACACTGTCGCCTGAAAAACCGACCGGATAGCGGTGGCTGCCAGGCCCGGCATATCGGGAAAGGATCAACCCACGTTTACCATCCCTCATGCTGTCCAGTGTATGCAAGTGGTTGAGCACCCACAGCGGATCGAGTCCCGCAACGGTTGCCGTTGTGCCCTGTTGCCAGTCAATCCACCAGAAATCTACACCCTCTTTCTCGCGGGGACGGTGCAGCAGGTTAAAATATGCATGCATAAACGTTTGGTTGCCGGGATCGAAGGGTATGCGTTGCCCACGGTAGGCATCCTTACCCAACGCCTCCGCCATCGCGGGATATATTTCCTCATGTACCTGCACACCCTCGGCCGGGTGCAGGTTGAGTGTCGTTTTCAGACCGCGCTCGTGCAGTGTTTGCAAAAAGGCAGGCGGATCTGGAAATAACGAACGATCCCATGCATATCCCGTCCAGCCCTTGCCACCGCCTTCGGGTTTGGTAACGTGCCAATCCATATCTACTACGGCAACGCTCAGCGGTACGCCCTCCATTGCAAAACGATCCAAGAGCGTCAGGTATTCCACATCTGAATAGGCATGAAACCGGCTCCACCAGTTGCCCAACGCATAACGCGGCAGCAGGGGTGTTGGCCCACAGAGACGAAAGAAATCCTTTAGCGCCTGCCGATAGGCATAGCCATAGCTGAAGAAATACAAGTCTTGTACATTCTGTGTGCGGGAAGTAAACCAGCCATCTTCCGTGAGCACGAACGAGTGACTGTCGTCCAGCACTGCAAAGCCTTGCAAACGGCTCTGTATGCCATTTTCCAAAGGGACAGCTCCGTCTGCCCTGTCCAGTGTGCGCGCCGTACCGCCTAGGTTTTCATCCAGCAAATCGCCAAAGTGCCACGTGCAGTAAATACCCCTGCATTCGCTTCGATTTTCTGCCCATAGCCCGTGTGCGGTAAACGGTTGCCCGTCATAAAATACGCTGACATGCTCCGTGTGAATTTCGATACCGCCACCTTCCGTGTGCCAAACACGATAATCCGGCGTTTGAAAATCCCGACAAACTACAACCTGCGTCGGTCGATCTTCAAAAATATTATCCGGTGTATATTCCATTCGAATGAGTTGCGAGGTAAGCACGGTAAAGCGATAGTGCTCGCCAGATATCACTCCGGATAGGTCTTCTCTTTCATCTCCTGTCATGTTATACCCCCTCGCCTGTCGAAAGGATGATTGGCTCTCCCTTACAGGGCAGCAATCCACCTTCGACAAGTATAACCTGATCGTCGATCAGGTTTCGATATTGCCCATCCGGCCAATCCACAGAAACAACCGCCGCATTCCCCTGTGTGCTGAATACCCCGAGTATTTGCACTGCATACGACTTATGCTTCGCCACGAGAATACCGTTACCCGCATCCTGAGTATGGTACGCGCTGTCTGCAAACACTGGATTCTGCTTGATGGTATACAGACGTTTGAGAAATGGGGAAATGTCGTGCCCCGTATCCCAGTGGAGGCTATCCCTGTCAAACAGGCTGGGGCGGAAATCGTTCTCCACCTCCTGCCCGTTGTATAACAATGTCATACCCTTTTGAAAATAAAGAAATGCCGTCCAGTTACGGCGCTGGCGCTCATCCGGCAAGATAAACCTTGCACGGGGACGATCATGATTTTCCAAAAAGCGGAGCTTCACATAATTCTCCGGATAGGTGTACTCCTGTCGATTAATCGCCTCAGTATATTGGGCAAGGGTGCATCCGCCCTGCAAATAACGCATGAAATCGCCATAGAGATCGTATTCATAGCTCAGGTCAAACGCCTGATAAATTTCCGAATCCGACAGGCTGACCATGCCGCGCGCCCGGTTTGCCACGATAAATTCCGGTTCCACCGATTCGCTCAGCCAAATACAGCCCGGGCGCACCGTTTCCACTTCCGCTCGTGCTTTTATCCAGAACGCAAGCGGAATCAGCGGTGCTACATCGCAGCGGAAGCCGTCTACAATTTTCGCCCATTGTTTCAGCGTTTCAATCTGGTAATCCCACAGCGCAGGCTGTGAATAGTCCAAATCAATAATGTCCGACCAATCGCCGATACGGTTGCCAAAGGAGCCGTCAGGCTTATGATAGAACCACTCTGGATGCTCGCGGGATAAAATGGAATCAGGCGAGGTGTGGTTGTACACCACATCCATGATGCACTTCATACCCTGCGCGTGCACCGCCTCCACCAACTCGCAAAAATCCTCCAACGTACCAAACTCAGGGTTCACAGCACGGTAATCACAGATGGCATAGGGGCTGCCAAGTGTACCTTTACGCGCCATCTCCCCCACGGGATGGATGGGCATCAGCCACACAATATCCACACCAAGCGCGCGAATATGCGGAAGTGCCTCCCGTACCTTTTGGAACGTTCCTTCGGAACTGAACTGACGCACATATACCGAGTACATCACCTGATTGCGAAGGCTTTTAGAAGTTTGAACCGCCATGCGAAACACTCCCTTGTAACATTATCCTTTAACTGCCGCCGAGGCAATCCCCTCAATAAAGCGGCGCTGGAAGAAAAGGTAACAGATCACCACTGGAATGATGGCGATCGCCGTAGCAGCGAAAAGCCCGGCGTAATCGGTGGAGTAGCGACCACTGAACATGTTGAGTGCCACACTTAACACCTGCTTGTTTTGTGAGCGCATCATCAGGTAAGGCCAAAGGTAATCCTCCCACGCCCACAGAAACTGGAAAATCGCAATGCTGGATACGGCATTTCGAAGCATCGGCAGCGCAATACGATGAAAGATATAGAATTCGTTGCCGCCGTCAATACGCGCAGCTTCCAGCATTTCGTCCGGGATACCCATGCAGCTTTGCCGCATCATGAAAATTCCAAATGAGGTAAACAGGCCGGGCACCAGCAGCGACTTCCATGTATCCAACCAGCCAACCGCCTGCATAATGCTGTAACGGGGAATGATGGTCACAACACCCGGCACCATCATCGTCGCAAGGATCGCACCAAACAGCAACTGCCTGCCCCGAAAGCGATACTTGCAAAGCACAAAACCCGCAATGGCACTCGTATAGACAGTAATCACAGTAAGTGACACGGCATAAAGCAGGCTGTTGCCAAAGTAACGCAAGAAGTTCATCTTTTGCAGAGCGTTTGCATAGTTTTCAACCGTTGGCGCCTGTGGCAGGAAAGATTGCGCAAGTGTGCTGATTTCTCGGTTTGTTTTCAGTGAGGAGGCGAGCATCCACAGGAAGGGCAAAATTGTCGCCAAACTGCATACCAGCAGCACACCATTCAATACAATTGATGCTGTTTTCGACCTTTTCATACGCATTCCTCCTTACCCATCGTTCTTTCCGGAAATTCGGAAAGAAAGGACCGTAAGCATCGCGATCACGAGGAACAGAACGAACGAAATAGCCGAGGAATAGCCAAAGTTGTACTTTACAAATGCCTGATCGTATATGATATAAGATGCCAGATAGGTTTGCGTCCCCGGCCCGCCCTGCGTAAGCACCATCACAGGGATATAGGTTTGAAAGTACGAGATGAGCGATGTAATCACAATAAACAGGATCGTAGGCTGCAACAGTGGCAACGTAATGGTGCGGAAACGCTGCCATGCGCTCGCTCCGTCTATTTCCGCAGCCTCCAGACAATCCGTGGGAAGCGAATACAGCCCTCCCAGCAGAATCACCACCGCATAGCCAAAATCTTTCCAGATTGTCAATAGAAGGATTGCTGACATCGCATAGTGCGCATCAAACAGCCAGTTGATCTTTGTGTTCAATAGCTGGTTTAAAAGTCCGAATTGAGGCTGATACATAAATTTCCACACAAATGCCACCGCAACCATCGGTGTGATGGTCGGCAGGTAATAAAGCGTGCGGAAGAGGGATTTCCACTTCACACGCTTTGCATGCAATGCACTCGCCAGCAATAGCCCGATGAACACGCGTGCAACTACTGCAACCACTGAAAACCATACCGTGTTGCCCATGGCACGCCAGAACAGACTGTTGTTAAGCACCATCTTCCAGTTGGTGATTCCGTTCCACTGATACTGTCCTTTGAGCGGATTCCAAAGGTGGAAACTGCCCACAAAAGCCATAAGAATCGGTGCAAAAAAGAATGTAATAAAAAAGGCGATCAGCGCCACGACCACGAGGTTTCTCAACACAGCTTCACTTCGGCTGCGTAGGGGATGTTTCCGTATCAGGGCGTTCATGGATTTCTCCTTTGCTAATTTGGCAGGTGGTTATCACCAGACAGCCCACCTGCCAAATTCCTACCCATTGCTATGATACCGCGTTTGAACCCATTTGCAAAGCGTATTGAAATCATACCGACACGTTCATGGCTCTCCATAGAGATGATGCCAATCACGTCTCAACCATTACGGTTTACCATCACAGAGGATGATTCCTGCTTACTTTGCTTCGCTCGCATATTTATACTGCGGTTCCACGGTGACGAAATTGCTGCCGCTAAGTTCCTGATTGCAGGTATCTTCGGCCGTTTTGAGGGCGGTAGTGATATCCGCACCGTTGTAGAAGATATCCTCCAGTGCAATCTTCATGTTATCTTCCACCGCGCTGGGCATGGTGCCGGGCCAGATGTAGCGGTCAATGTGGTTCGCCAGTACCGCAATGGCAGGCACGGCCAGAATGTCCGTATCGGTCGCCAGTGACTTTTTGGCGGGGAATACAGAGTTAGCAAGGCAGAACTGTTTGATAAGGCTGTCGTTTGCCAGGAAGAAGCGCACGATATCCTGCGCCACCGCCTGTTGATCGGCAGGCGCATTCTTGTTAATGCCAAAGGTGGATTCACCGTTGTAGCGATGGTAGGCATACGGAACCGCATCCGTTACGGTCGGAATTTCGAAGCAGCCAAAATCCAAGTCGGGATAGTTGCCCTTTAAAACATTGTTCATAAAGCCCCAACCCAGATACATGGCTACCGTGCCCTGACCGAAGTTATCACCGGAGTTGTTGCCAAAGTTGTAATCTCCGCTCTTATCTACTTCGTAGATATCTTTCATGCGCTGGATTACAGCCTTGATGGAATCATTATTGAAGGAAACCTTGTTATCAGCGGTAAAGAGGTTCTGGCCGTACTGGTACTGCTCGCCCAGCACATCGCCCTGCGCGCCGCCGTTAAAACTGAAACCTGCCTGTACCAGATTGCCGCTCGCATCGCGAATCGTCAGCTTCTTGGCAACTTCGCGGAACTGATCCCATGTGGTGGGGATATCTGCATCGGTCAAACCCGCGGCTTTCCACATGGTTTTATTGTAGTACATCGAGGCAGTCATCATCCCATAATCGGTATAGTACACCTTGCCATCGATTTCATGAGCTGACACGCCAACAAAATCTTGTTCCAGCTGAGACGTTTCCACATCATAGGGTGCCATATAGCCGATCAGAATATCGTGCTTGCTGTTATGCACGTTGAAAATCGCCGGACCGTCGCTACCTTGCAGTGCAAGGGGAAGCTTCGTCCAATAGTCATCCCAGGGGTTTTCCACAAGGGTGATCGTTACATTGGGGTGGATGGCAGTGTATTGATCCGCTACCGCCTGAAACAGATTTGCCGCGCCTGTCCAGTACCAAAGCTCAATGGTGATTGGGTTGCCGTTGTTTACAGGTTGTGCCGGGTCATACTGCACAGCGCTTCCAAGCACTGTTGTTTGGGCAAACGCGCCCGTAACAGGGAGAATGGTACACAGTGCCAGGCACAACGCCAGGGAAACGATTCGCAGAAAATTCTTCTTCATGGGTTTCATCCTTTCCATATTCGTGATTTGCGTTATTGGTATATCGCTATACTAACCACAGTATACTTCCAAGTTTTCGTAAGTCAATCCTTCTTTGAAAATAAACCTTGTTATACCTTGCCTTTTCGATATTTCAAAAGGCTTTTGAGCAAATTTTCTCGTCCTAATTCGTTGATAAACCTTTCCCAAAAGGTTGATTTTCTTGTTTAATACAGGTATAATAGGTTTATTAGCAGCAAGGGAGGCGGGAGCTTGGTAACATTGAAGGACATCGCGCGGGAAGCAAACGTAAGCGTGATGACGGTATCCAATGTGGTTAATGGGAACCTGAGCAAAGTTTCCAATGAGAAAGCGGAAATGATTCGTTCTATTCTCAAAAAACGCAAGTACGTGCAAAATGAGAGTGCGCGCAGTCTCGCCAAAGCCAACTCCAATATTGTCGCCATCATGCTTCGCAATATTCAGGACGAAAACTCACTCAGCAGTGCACATAATGCTACGTTGCTCGGTGCGATGATTCGCAAAATCCAGCTGCTAGGCTTTTATGCTATGATCAGCCTTGTGGAAACGCAGGAGGATATCGCCCTGAATCTGAAATCCTGGAATGCGCAAGGCGCAATCTTCCTAGGCATGTTCGACCGGGAAATTGAGCAGATTTACGCACTGAGCGCGATCCCCATGGTGTTCATCGACAGTTACAGCAATGTGCGCCAGCTTTCCAGCGTTGGAATCGACGATTACAAGGGAGGATGCCTCGCGGCGGAGTATCTGCTTGAGAAGGGGCATCGCTCCATCGCTTTCATCAGCCCACCGGACTATGAAAATGGCGTCATCCAGCACCGCCTGCGCGGCTTTCAAGATACCCTTACGCGGCATGGCTTCCCTCTATCTCCCGCTCACCGGCTTGTACTGGAATCCGATGTGGATCAGCGTTCCGTAGAACAGACGGTGCAAGCCTTGGACTGGTTGCGTGGCGATGTTACCGCTGCGTTTGTTACCAGTGATCAAATGGCCGCCTCTCTTATGGGTGCACTCAGCAATCTGAGTATACGCGTTCCAGAGGATTTGTCGATTATTGGGTTTGATAACATGCTGATCAGCACACAGGTTTCCCCACAGCTTACCACCATCGAGCAGAATTTGACCCAAAAGGCTGCGCTCGCCGTGGATATTTTACAACACAGGCTGCAAAACCCGGATGTGCCTGCCGAATCGCGTGTGCTGGATGTGCGGCTAATTGAGCGCAACACAGTAAAAACACTTGGGTGATTGCATCTTGTTGTGTTGTCTATGGATATGTATCATGCGCGAAAGGATAACGAAAAAGACCGTCTCTCTGTTTGGAAGCGACGGTCTTATCCGATTTTAAATCACTTATGCACCTGGTTTGATATGGTTTTTTCGTTCGGTAAAGTTAGGCTCTGCCTCCTTGGCATACCTGCATTGAGATATCGTAATCATTCCTTGCCACACCTATCCATAGGTTCAATGCATTTAAAAGTATGATCATTAATCCTGATTGGGTCGAAACAGGCTGGGAATACTAAAACCCGCGTCGTGCCAACTGCAATCCAATATGCTTTCCAATCATTTTAAGATTATACTCTGTTTGTGCGTTTGAGGCCGTAGACTTTCTTCATGCGCTATTTCCTGCTCTGCCGTTATACCACTATACGGACTGCCCATCCTCACTTTTCGGAGGATGCACTTCATATCCCTTTTTCAAACTGGTTCCATCCTGCCGACGGAAGTTTTCTTTATTTTTGCCGATATAGGTGTTATATAAATCCTCCGCACTCATGCCGGATTCAATGCACATGCTCACAAAAAAGTGCAGAATATCAGAGAGTTCTTCTTGGATGTTGCTGACATTCAACTCATGGGGGTTCTTCCACCACTTAAAGTTTACTTCTTCCAACAATTCTGCCAGTTCACTCACCATGGCCAACGTTTGCTTTTGCAGCCATTGTTCCATCGGGATGTCTTCCAGCTTGCGTTCCTGCTTGAGTTTCTCCTGAAAACGCAGTTGCAAGGCGAAGATTTCGTCCAGTTTATCCACGCGACGCACCTCCGATCTGGTCAAGGTATTTTTTCGCGTTTTTACCCACAATTGCAGCACTGGGCTTAGCATCCAGTGCGCATCGGGCTATTTTGAGCACATCTTCCATGGTTACCGCTTCGATTTTCGCGAGCGTTTCCTCCGGCGTGATTAGCCGATCCAATAGGAGCGTGCTTCGACCGATGGATTGCATCCTGCCGGATGAGCTTTCCAACCCAAGAAGATAGCCTCCCTTGAGTTGAGCCTTGGCGCTCTTGAATTCCTTTTCTGTAAGACCCTCGCGGAGTGTCTTTTTCAGCTCCAGTTCGATTTCCCGAATCACAACCTCGCCATTTTCCGGGGACGTACCTGCATAAATGGTAAACGTACCGCAACCCGGATAGCTTGTTGGAAAAGTATAGACGGAATAGGCCATGCCCAATTCTTCACGGATGCGTTGGAACAGGCGGCTGCTCATGCCTCCGCCAATGGCGTTGTTGAACACGGATAAAGCGTAAACTTCATCCGATCCAAGCCCTACCCCGGGATAGCCGATCGAAATCTGTAACTGTTCGGTATCCTTTTCTCTGGCTTTGCGTCCACTCAATAGCGTTTGAATTTCAACAATGGCAACAGGCGGCTCCTCATTGGGAAAGTCTTTGAAATACGTATTCACCAGCGCAAGGAATGCGTCCCAGTCGTAGTTGCCGGCAATCGCGACCACCATGTTTTTTGCATGGTAGTGTCTGCGCCAGTAGCGCAAGAGATCGTCCTGTGTATATTGGCGGATCAGTTCCGCACTGCCGAGAATAGGTCGTTGCAAAGACCCCTCAAACTGCGCTTCACAGAGGATATCATGCACTAGATCTTCCGGCGTATCCTCCACCATGGCGATCTCTTCCAGCACGACGCCTCGCTCTTTTTGTAACTCCGCATCGTCAAAGCGTGGACGCAACGCCAGATCACTCAGGATATCAACAGCAAGCTTCAAATCCTCGTCGATCACCTTTGCGTAAAAGCAGGTGCAATCCTTGCTGGTAAAGGCGTTCAACTGACCTCCGACATCGTCCATCTCTTCGGCAATATCACGGGCGGTACGGCTCGCTGTACCCTTGAACACCATATGTTCAATAAAATGAGAAAGGCCGTTTTCTTCCGGGCGCTCGTTCATCGAGCCCACCTTTACCCATACCCCTACAGTACAACTGCGCACATGGGTCAGTTTCTCTCCCACGATGCGAAGACCATTGGGCAGTGTCATCTGATCAAACATTTTGGTTTCCTTTCCTGTATGCGGATCGTGTGCGGCTGTCATTTGCCGTAAGCAATCACTTGCTGAAGGTTTGAGCGCTGAGCGTATGACGCAGAGCACACTAAGCCATACCCATTCTACAGCAACGATAAACAAAAAGGCTGCCGCAAGCGCGCCAAACTTTACGCCATCCATGCCGAGAAAACCCTGCATGGCTCGAACCCCGAATAGGCGGGGAAGCATATGCTTCCCGATGGTTCACGCTTGCGACAGCCGATCAATGATTAGTTGCGGTCGTTTCCGCCACCGGGGCGGCCATCACGGCGCGGCGGACGGCGATCTACGCTGCTACTGCTGCGGAAGCCGCCTTCCGGCGCAGAGGGGTACTTGATATCTGTACGCACAAGGTTGACGCGGCCCTGAGAGTCGATCTCGTTGACCTTAACCTCGATCTCATCTCCGATGTTCATCACATCTTCGACCTTTTCCACACGATGATCCGCCATCTTGCTGATGTGCAACATGCCATCCTTGCCACCGGTCAGCTCAATAAATGCGCCGAAGTTCATGATGCGCACTACTTTGCCCAGATACACATCGCCAACCTCAACATCTTTGGCAATGCCTTCGATGATCTTCTTGGCCTTGTTGGCGGCAGCTTCATCAGGCGTTGCGATGTAAACGCGGCCGTCATCCTCGATGTCAATCTTCACGCCGGTTTCAGCGATGATCTTGTTGATCATCTTGCCACCTGGGCCAATGACTTCGCGGATCTTTTCAGGATTGATGGTAAAGCGGATGATCTTGGGGGCATACTTGCTCATATGCTCATGCGGCTTGGCAAGGGTCTCCAGCATCGCCTGCATGATGTGCAGGCGGCCAAGGCGAGCCTGACCCAATGCACGCTCAAGTACCACGCGGTCAATACCGGCGATCTTGATATCCATCTGGATGGCGGTAATACCCTTCACTGTACCGGCAACTTTGAAGTCCATGTCGCCCAAGAAATCTTCGAGGCCTTGAATATCCGTGAGCACCGCGATTTTGTCGCTGGTGGCATCCTTAATCAGACCCATGGCTACACCGGCTACAGGAGCCTTGATTGGCACACCTGCATCCATCAAGCTTAATGTGCTGCCACAAACGGATGCCATCGAGCTGGAACCGTTGCTGCCAAGGATTTCGCTCACCAGCCGCAAGGCGTAAGGGAACTCATCTTCGCCAGGCACCACGGGCAACAATGCACGCTCTGCAAGCGCGCCATGACCGATTTCGCGGCGTCCGGGGCTCTTGAGACGGCCAGCTTCGCCGGTGGCGTACGGAGGCATATTATAGTGGTGAATATAGCGTTTGAAGTCTTCGGTGCCCAGACCATCCAGCATCTGGACATCACTCATGGAGCCCAGCGTGGTTACGGTCAGAGCCTGCGTTTCCCCACGGGTGAAGATAGCGCTGCCATGTGTGCGCGGAAGTACGCCAACCTCGCACCAGATGGGGCGAACGTCGGTCAGACCACGGCCGTCGGGACGAATGCCGTTATCGAGAATCTTACGACGCATGATCTCTTTGTTCAGGTAATACAGGGCGTCACCAACCTCGCTCAAACGACCTGCGAACTGCTCCGCAAAATGCTCAAGGGTTTCCTTCTTTACCTGTTCTTCGCGCTCCTGACGCTCGGCACGCACCATGGTTTCAAACGTCCATGCGCACTTGTCATAGGCGTATTCGCGCACAGCCTGCTTCACATCATCGCCGGTAGTTACCAGCTTGACAACGCTCTTTGCCTTGCCGATTTCGTTTACAATGCTTTCAATGAAGGCGACAATCTTCTTAATCTCTTCATGCGCAAAGAGGATCGCGCTGAGCATGTCCTCCTCGGACACCTCGTCAGCACCGGCTTCCACCATCAACACCGCGTCTTTGGTACCGCTCACGGTCACGTGCATGGTGCTCTTTTGGCGTTGTGCTTCGTCAGGGTTAATGACATACTTGCCATCTACGCTGCCAACAACCACGGTGCCCGTCGGGCCATTCCACGGGATGTTACTCACCGCGATCGCCGCTGAGGAACCAATCATAGCGGGCACTTCCGGCGGGATATCTTTATCCACAGAAAGCACGGTAGCCACAACCTGCACATCGTTACGCATGCCCTTGGGGAACAGCGGGCGCAGCGGGCGATCAATCAGTCGGCAAGTGAGCGTCGCTCTTTCCGTGGGACGCCCTTCGCGTTTGATGAAGCCACCCGGAATCTTGCCCACTGAATACTGCTTCTCTTCAAAATCAACAGACAGCGGGAAGAAATCTACGCCATCACGGGCTAGATCGGACATCGTCGCGTTTACCATCACAACGGTTTCGCCATAACGCACAAACGCAGAGCCAGCCGCCTGCTGGGCATACTTACCAAATTCGATGGTGAGCTGACGACCCGCCAACTCGGTAGTGAAAACCTTGTAATCCATTCCCTACTCCTCTTCCTGCGCACGAGCCTCGTTGCTCGTCGCAACAACCATATCGCCGCGCGTGGCGCGGCACTTCTGTACGCGAACCTATTGTCGCGTTTTGCAAAACAGCCGCGTTCCGGCGGGTCGGTATGACCGTCCCGCCGACGACGCGGTTGTGTGTGCCAATGATTTACTTTCTCAAGCCGAGCTGAGCGATGATGGTACGATAGCTCTCGATATCGGTCTTCTTGAGGTAGTCCAGCAGACCGCGACGCTTACCAACCATCAGCAACAGACCGCGACGGCTGTGATGATCTTTTTTGTTGGTTTGCAGATGCTCGTTCAGGTGGTTGATACGCTCGGTCAAAAGTGCAATCTGTACTTCGGGAGAACCGGTGTCGCCCTCATGCCGGGCATACGTAGTAATGATCTGAGACTTTTCCATGATAAAACGCCTCCTTGAGTGGTAGCGCTTGCGCGCCCCGTTGGTAATCGCCGTTCACATAGCCCGTCGTTGGCATTCGAACGTCTGCGCGAACGGTTCACCGTATGCATATAAGCACAGCTTTTATTGTATCATGTCGCCTTTGGTTTGTAAACGGTAGAATACAAAATTCGTTTCCGCTTTCTACCAACGCTTCTTCTATACGATTCCTTAGTATTCCTTAGTATGTCGGAGCTTATGCACACAGCTTTTCTAAAATACAACAATCGCTGTATCAGAGCGCGATTAAATTCATAAAAGCAAAATTTCACTTAATCTTCTGACTTCTTCCATTCCACCAAAGCCTTACATATCATTCCATATTTGCATGTGAAAACAAATCTGCTATCAGCAACTGCCTTGTCATAGCCATGACCGTGATCGTTTGCCCGAACGCCTTGGATAGATTATCGAACATCCTCTGCAATGAAACGCATAGAAAGTTCATTGCCCAGTTCAACAGCACTCGGTAAGGCACATATCATAGCGCCTTTCCCATTCACTGTTACAACGACCGGGATTTCGTGGCGTTCACACCCCAGCAATGCCCGATACCGGCCTTCGTTCAGCTCTTGTTTACCATGATCAACACATGAAAGCTTGCATATAGTATCAACTCGGTTCGTCACTTCCACCTGCAACCGATAAGGTCGTCCCAACATCTTTCGTGCCTGCGCAATATTTCCTTGCGCAAGCATCATGCGGATTCGCGTTGCACTCACAGCCTTGCCATCCATGCGGATTTCGGGTACAACATGGGTCTCAAAGCCCAGTGCATCCCCCAACGCATGTAAAAGCACAGGATTGCCAGCGCCATGGCTTCCAAAACTATAATTATAACCCACGACAACCGCTTTGGGGCGCCATTGGCGAACCAGTCTGCCTACAAACTCTTCAGGCAGCATATCGCGCATTGCCTCGGTAAAAGGCTGTGCGCAAAGGATATCTACGCCTTGCGCATCCATCAGGCGCACCCGTTCGTTTAGCGTTGTAAGCAGAGGCGGACACCTGTCCGGAGCGAGCAAACACAGCGGGTGCTGTGAAAAAGTCTGTACCACCATGGGTACATTCAGGTTGTCAGCAATGGATCGCGCCTTCTTCAACAGCACCTGATGCCCGATGTGTACGCCATCAAACATGCCCAACGCTACCACGGATGCTTCTGCGCTCATTCGTCCATCCAAGCAGATACGCATTGAATTCCTCCCGCTGTTAACACTTTATCCGCACAGAGATGATGCCTATGTGCCATATTTTCGCACAACCTTGAAACAGCTCGCTCTCACGAGCAATTCATTCTCCCAACCATGTCCTTTGCCGGATATCGTCGCCCTGCCGTTCGCCAATCGCAATCAGTTCTCCAGCCAGTCTCATCCGCACTGCTTTCCCCTGCACCAGTTCATCCACATTGCTCAATGCTTTTATTGAAAGAGGAATACCATTACGAAAAGGCTTTTCCAGCCATAAAGGCACTTCCAGACACGGTAAATGCGCCACAGCCAGTTCCATCGGCAATATCGCTTCCGCCAAAGCACCACTCACTGCCACTGCCTGTAAGTTCTCCAACGTTTGCGCCGTTTCAAGCGTAAACACCCCGGATTGCGTGCGAAGCAGAAAACGCATGTGTGCCGGACAACCAAGAGCCACACCCAAATCATAGCACAAAGTACGTACATAAAACCCTTTGGAACATGTGACTGCAAGCAATGCCCCATCGCGTTCCGTCATACGGGAAAGCGTAAGCGAATGAACGGTTACAGGTCGGGGTTCCAGTTCAATGGTTTCACCTTTGCGAGCGAGATCATACAATCGTCTGCCATCCCGCCTCAAGGCGCTGTACATCGGCGGAGTTTGCAGAATATCGCCACAGAAGCCCAGCAACGCAGCGCGAATGGCTTCCTCGTTCGGTGGATTTCCCCCGTGTTCAGTGCTGACACCTTGCGCATCCTGCGTATCGGTTGCATCGCCGAAGGCTACTTCGGCAATGTAGGATTTTTGCTTATCCTGCATATAGTCGAACAACCGTGCAGCCTTTCCCACCATTAACGGCAGTACCCCAGCCGCCTCCGGGTCCAGGGTTCCGGCATGCCCGACCTTTTCGCCACCCAGCATCCGCCTGACACGCCCTACAACCTGTGCGGAGGTTATGCCCGGCGGTTTTAAAACGTTCAAAAAGCCGCAGAAGGCTTGCTTTTGCGGCTTTTGGTGCTCGGTCAATTTACTCCGCCTCCATGGTAGGCTTCTTGAAGCGCCGCCTCTATTTTCAACTGTGCTTCTTCCAGCGGTCCATCCAACATACATCCGGCGGCTAGCTGGTGACCGCCACCACCGAATTTCTCCGCAACCTGATCGACCCGATAAGGTGTGAGGGCTCGCAAGCTGCATTTTACGCAACCTTCATCCGTTTCGCGGCAGAAGTACGCAATCTTTACTCCGGAAGCGTCAATAGCATAATCCACCACACCGTCGGCATGCTCGCTGGTTGCGCCTGCTTCCCGAATCTGCGCCGTACTAACGTGCATTCCCGCAATCTCTCCGCCGCACAGGTAGCGCATGGTAGGAAGTGCTTTCCCGAGCAACGCGATATGCTCCTTTTCCTTGCATCGGAAAAGGATACGGGCGTAAGTAGCAATGGGTAGCCCTGCTTCCATCAGCTTTCCCATCATTTGGAACGCTTCGACATTTGTATTTTTATAAACAAAATTGCCCGTGTCTGTCGACAGTCCGGTATAGAGACAAATGGCTTCCTCCCGTTGTAGTGGCAGTCCAAATCCCTCAAACATCCGGTGTACCAGAATCGCCGTCGCCGGTGCCGTGTCATCAATCACGTTGATCATCGCAAACCCTGGGTTCGTCGGATGGTGATCCAACTGTGCCGTGGTTTTAATCCGGTTAAACAGTTCCAAGCTGCTTCCCAAACGGTCGTCACTGCTCACATCCAGTGAGATCGCCAGCGTATCGTCTGCCAAGGTCAATACTTTTACCGCTTCCTCATATAACCGAACGCAGTAAATATCGGGCATAAAAGAAAGATTTCCGGGTGGCGTATCTTCCAGAATGATGGTCACCTGTTTTTTTAGCCGCACCAGCAACATTTTCAAAGCCAGCGTACTGCCAATGGTATCTCCATCGGGAGAGATGTGAGGAAACAGCAAGATGCTGCCCGCGTTTTGAATCGCGGACAGCAGCTCGTTCATTTGGTAACGGTCATTCATTTTCATCATGGGTTTGTACCTCCGACTGCACTTGCTTGAGTACGGTCGCGATATGAACGCCGTATTCGATGTTCTTATCCAGTTCAAACAGCATTTCAGGCGCGTAGCGGATAATCATTCGCTGCCCAAGTTCATGGCGCACAAAGCCCGCCGCTTTTTTCAGCGCCGCCATCATAGGGGCGCGATCCGCTTCTTCTAAAATACTCACATAGATTTTCGCATAGCGCAAGTCGCGTGTCACATCGGCACGCGTAATACTGTACGTGCCTTTGATTCGTGGATCATGAAGCGATTCGCGAATAATCGTGTCCACTTCGCGGCGAACTTCTTCACTAATGCGATCAATTCGTTGATAACTCAAATAGATTCTCCTTGCTGGGGGCTGTGGGGAGTCAGTGCCCGTTGAACCCGCGCATAGGCGGGTCTCAACGGTGGCTGCTTACTCCTTAGCGTTCAATCTCCTCCATTACGAAGCACTCGACGGTATCGCCTTCTTTGATGTCATTAAAGCCATCTAAGCTCGCGCCGCATTCGTAACCAGTCGCAACTTCCTTGGCGTCGTCCTTGAAGCGTTTGAGAGAGGAGAGTTTACCCTCAAATACTACAATGTTGTCACGCAACAGGCGTACCTGTGCGTTGCGTTGCAACTTGCCATCGGTCACATAGCAACCGGCAACCGTGCCTGCACCGGTAATGCGGAACACGCTGCGTACCTCCGCATGCCCGAACACAACTTCCTTGAACTCAGGCGCAAGCATACCCTTCATAGCCTTTTGCACATCTTCGATCGCCTGATAGATAATGCGGTAGAGGCGGATATCCACGCCTTCTCGTTCTGCTATATCACGCGCGCTGTTGTCCGGTCGGATGTTAAAGCCGATGATAATCGCATCGAAGGCATTGGCGAGGTTAACATCATCCTTGTTGATGGCGCCAACACCACTATGCAGCACACGTACTTTCACCTGATCATTGGACAGCTTTTCAAGCGCTTGTTTTACTGCTTCCACAGAACCCTGTACGTCCGCTTTAATCACCAGATTCAGCGTAATGATCTTGCCCAAGTCGATCTGGCTGAACAGGTTGTCTAGTGATACTTTTGAACCTGTGGTTGCTACACGGGCGACCTTGAGCTTGTCGCGGCGCTCCTGCACCACTTGACGTCCAAGGCGATCGTCCGATACGGCCATGATATCATCGCCTGCGCTGGGCACTTCTGTGAAACCGGCAACTTCCACAGGGGTGGAAGGGCCGGCGCTTTCGACGCGTTCGCCCTTGTCGTTGACCATAGCGCGTACACGGCCGCTGGCTAAACCTACGACGATGTTATCGCCCACGTGAAGCGTGCCGTTTTGCACAAGTACGGTGGCAAGGGGGCCACGTGCCTTGTCGAGCTTCGCTTCAATAATAACGCCCTTCGCGGTGCGGTTGGGGTTAGCGCGAAGCTGAAGTACGTCTGCCTGAAGAAGAATCATCTCCAGCAGGTTATCAATGCCTGCACCGGTAGTGGCGCTCACGGGAACCATAATGGTATCACCGCCCCACTCTTCGGCTACGAGGTTGTACGCGGTCAGGTCCTGCTTCACGCGTTCGGGATCGGCACCGGGTTTATCCATCTTATTGATGGCAATAATAATCGGCACTTCAGCAGCCTTGGCGTGGTTGATCGATTCAATCGTCTGGGGCATTACACCGTCATCTGCCGCAACCACAAGCACCGCGATATCGGTGGACTGGGTACCGCGGGCACGCATGGCCGTAAAGGCTTCGTGACCCGGCGTATCCAGGAACGTAATGCTGCGGCCATTCAGGTTCACGGTGTACGCGCCGATGTGCTGTGTGATACCACCCGCCTCGCCTGCGGTAACATGCGTATGGCGGATATAGTCCAATAGCGACGTTTTGCCATGATCGACGTGACCCATAATGGTGATTACCGGCGGGCGAACTTCCAGATCGTCCTCGTGATCTTCCACGTCGGATTCCGTCAGTACATCCTCAGCAGTTTTGGCGAGGTTCATTTCCAGTTCCACACCAAATTCGGCACAAACGAGGCTTGCAGTGTCAAAATCCAGCTCATTGTTGATGTTGGCCATCACGCCAAGCAACAGGAGCTTCTTTAGGATATCTCCGGAAGGCTTGCCGATACGCTCGGTTAAATCCTTAACGGTGATGGTTTCAGCCGTCATGTACGCCTTCTCGATTTTGATCGGCGCCATTAACATCTGAGCGCTGGGCTTCTTGGAGCGAGCACGGCGACCACCGCGCACCACATCATCATCCGTACCGTTAAAACTATCACGCGCAAGCTGCTTGCGGTTTTTCGCCACACGCTCGGGGTCATGTTGGCGCACATAATTCTTTTTGTTCGGGTCATAATTGCTGACGCGCTCTTTTTCCGTCGTAGGCGTTAATTCCGGCCCCTTTGCCGGACGCGCACCGCCCATCGGGCGACCCGGACCCCCGGCAGGACGGGAAAATCCGCCTCCAGCGGGGCGCGCACCCGGTGCTCCGGCCGGTCGGCCAAAGCCACCCTGTGGGTTCGCTGGACGGCCATACGGACCTTGTGGGTTCGCTGGACGGCCATATCCACCTGGCGCAGCAGGGCGAGGTGTAAAACCACCGGCCTGCGGATTTGCGGGACGACCATACGGGCCGCCTTGTGGTGCAGCACCCTGCGGATTAACTGGGCGGCCATATGTCCCTTGCGGAGCGGCAGCCTGCGGGTTTGCGGGGCGACCGTACGGTCCCTGAGGATTCACAGGGCGACCATACGTACCCTGCGGTGCGGCACCCTGAGGTGCTGCCTGGGGATTCGCCGGCCGACCATAGGGTCCTTGCGGGTTAGCTGCAGGTGCGTTAACAGGACGGCCATACGGTCCGCGCGGAGCCATGCCAGGCTGAGGATCGCGGGGTACAAATGCACGTGTTGCGCTCGGCGTGGCTGCAGACGCATTGCTGGGAGAAGCTTGCGCTGTAGGTTGTGCCGAGTTAACAGCCGGTTGGGCAACAACCGGCTTCGGCGCATTGGTTACGGGTTGAACCGCAGGCTTCGTTACTGGCGCTGTGGATTGCACTAATGGGCGCGTAGGCTTGGCGGTCTGCGGCGTAGATGTTGCATTTGCTCCGCTAGCAATATTCGCTGCAACGGTTGCTGAAGTCGCTTCCGTTTTAGGTTCCGTTATTGCCGCCACAGTAGATTTAACTTCCATATGCGCGCTTTTGTCCTGAACCGGAGATTCCACCGGCACAGATTTCGATACGGACGTTTCATCCGCAGGTTTCGTTGCCGATGTGGTATGTGCTGTTTTTTCGGTCTGCGCAGCATCCTGCGGAGCCTTTGCAGGCTCTTTATGCGCTACCGCCTCTGTCGCTTTGGCGGTATTGACCGCTTCTGCTTTCGGCGCCGATTTCACCGCATCTGCCTGAGGCGCTGGCTTCACCGCTTCGATCTCCTCTTCCGTGTCGGGCATCGTATACGCTTTGGTATGCTGTTGAACCAGGCGCTGTTGTTCGGCCTGCTTCTCTTCGGCGCGCCGCTGCTCCTCTTCACGTGTATACTGAGTCTCGAACTTGCGCAATGTCTGCACGAGTTCGTCCGCTCCCTTGCGGACTCTGGCGACGCTTTCCATCACATTTTCGGCGTCCTTCAGAAGATCTTTGGTAGCATCCTTGAGTTTTGCTTTGGTCATTGTACCGCTTGCACCCCCGCATTGTCTGCGCTCGAATTTTGGCTGTGTGGGTCAGGTCCGTTCTGGCTGGAGTCGATCCCGGACAGGGGGATTTCCTCCCTGAGAAGCTCAAAAAGCTTTTGCGCCATCCTGCCCCGCTTCACGGTGACGGTCATCCGGCCGTCTTTGCCCAGCGCCTGCGATATCAAGCCTTCTGGCACGCAGTAAAGCGGCACATGGTGACTTGCGCAGGAATCGGAAAAGCGCTTTCTTGTCGTTGGGGAGCTGCCCTCATCCATGAGGACAAGTGCGGCAGTTTCGGACCTGACGGCTTCCACGCAGGCATCCTGCCCCATGGTGGTCTGTCCCGCCCGTCCGCAAATCCCCAGAAAACCCTGCAATCGATGCAACGTTTGTTCTGTCAAGTCTTTTCCTCCATGGTTTTTTCGGCCAGCAGCCGTTGCATCGTCTCGGTCAGTTGTAAGTTGGCGGATTCATCCAGATGCGCTTCCAGCGCACGGTCAAGCTGCCGCTGTTTGAGTGCCTTTTTCAAGCACTCGGCATTGAAGCATACATATGCGCCTCGCCCCGCTTTTTTCCCGGTTGGGTCGAGGCTTACCTCGCCTTCGGGGGATCGTACCGCGCGCAACAGCTCTTTCTTGGGCTTCATCTCACGGCAGCCCACGCACATGCGCATCGGATTTTTTCGGGGTTTGACTGGCATATTCCGCCTCCTGATCATGGTTGATTACAGGGTATCGTCCTCATCTGTGCTTTCCAGCGGCAACTCGGCTAGTTCCGGTAAACCGCTGTCAACAAGTTCGGCATCCGAGGGTTCTTCGTAAAACTCCTGATAACCGAGCGGCTCTTCGATGGTCGGTGTGGCCATGTCGAACATCTGCGCGGCTTGCGACTGGCTCTTGATATCGATACGCCACCCCGTGAGCTTGGCGGCAAGTCGGGCATTTTGCCCTTCCTTGCCGATGGCAAGGCTCAGTTGATTATCTGGAACCACGACGCGGCACGCTTTTTCGTTTTCGGCGACGAAAACACTCAGTACATGCGCGGGGTTCAGCGCGTTGGCGATAAACTCGGCAGGATCAGGCGACCACTTGATGATGTCGATCTTCTCATTCTTGAGCTCCGTAACGACTTTATCCACGCGGTTGCCGCGAGGGCCGACACAGGCGCCAACAGGATCAATCACCACATCGGTGGAATAAACAGCCATTTTGGTGCGGCTTCCTGCCTCGCGTGCGATGGACTTAATTTGCACTATGCCCGCTGCGATTTCGGGAACCTCCATCTCAAACAGGCGTTTGATGAGGCCGGGATGGATACGGCTGACGCGAACCTGTGGTCCGCGCAGCATTTCTTTACCGGTTCGGTTTACTTCCAGCACATAGACCTTGATGTGGTCATCGCTCTGGTATTCCTCGCCGGGAATCCATTCACTCTTTTCCAGTAT